>BNJT01001269.1_pt1 | contig 121068 bp, 209 predicted proteins | sample 8540491 | NCBI WGS metagenome assembly BNJT01 (sample SAMD00202455, study PRJDB9452) | human saliva metagenome | host: Homo sapiens | reverse complement strand
CACTTGTCGCCGTGGATGCGCTTGTTGAGGACCTCGAGGAGGTCGATCGCGGCCTCCGGGATGTTGGTGCCCGGCGGGTAGATCGCGTCCGCGCCGTTCTCGCGCAGCTCCTGGAAGTCCTGGCTCGGGATCACGCCGCCGACCACGACCATGATGTCCTGCCGCCCCAGCTTGTCCAGCTCCTTGCGCAGCTCGGGCACCAGGGTGAGGTGACCGGCTGCCAGGAGGAGGCGCCCACGACGTGCACGTCGGACTCGACGGCCTGCCGCGCGGCCTCCTCGGGGGTCTGGAACAGGGGGCCGACGTCGACGTCCATGCCGAGATCGGCGTAGGCCGTGGCGATGACCTTCTGGCCCGCGGTCGTGACCGTCCTGGCCCATCTTCGCGATCAGGATACGGGGACGACGTCCCTCCTCCCTGCTCGAACTTCTCGACGAGCTTGCGGGCCTTCGCAACCGCTTCGGACGAACCGGATTCCTTGTTGTACACACCAGAAATGGTACGGATCTGCGCGGTGTAGCGCCCGTAGACCTTCTCCAGTGCGTCGGAGATCTCGCCGACGGAAGCCTTCGCGCGGGCCGCGTCGATCGCGACCTTCAGCAGGGTTGCGGTCCGGATCCGTCGGATCCGGGTTCGCTGCCGCCCAGGTGACGCGCTCCAGCATCTGCTGGGTGACTGCCTCGTCGCGTTCGGCGCGCAGCCGCTCCAGCTTCGCGATCTGCTGCTCACGAACCGCGCGGTTGTCGACCTTCAGTACCTCCAGCTCGTCCTCGTGGTCGAGGGTGAACTTGTTGACGCCGATCACGGGCTGGCGGCCCGAGTCGATGCGGGCCTGGGTGCGGGCCGCGGCCTCCTCGATGCGCATCTTCGGGATGCCCTGCTCGATGGCCTTGGCCATGCCACCGGCCTGCTCGACCTCCTGGATGCGCTCCCAGCCCTTGCGGGCCAGCTGATCGGTGAGCTTCTCCACGTACGCTGAGCCGGCCCACGGGTCCACCGTCTGGCAGGTCTTCGACTCCTGCTGGATGAACAGCTGGGTGTTGCGGGCGATGCGGGCGGAGAAGTCCGTCGGCAACGCGATGGCCTCGTCGAGAGCGTTGGTGTGCAGCGACTGCGTGTGTCCCTGCGTGGCGCCCATGGCCTCGATGCAGGTGCGCACCACGTTGTTGTAGACGTCCTGCGCGGTCAGCGACCAGCCGGAGGTCTGCGAGTGCGTGCGCAGGCTCATCGACTTCGGGTTCTTCGGGTTGAAGCCGCGCACCAGGCGTGCCCACAGCATGCGGGCGGCGCGCATCTTCGCGACCTCCATGAAGAAGTTCATGCCGATCGCCCAGAAGAACGACAGCCGCGGAGCGAAGGCGTCGACCGTCAGGCCCACCGACTCACCGGCGCGGATGTACTCCACGCCGTCGGCCAGGGTGTAGGCCATCTCGATGTCGGCGGTCGCACCGGCCTCCTGCATGTGATAGCCGGAGATGGAGATGGAGTTGAACCGCGGCATGTTCGCGCTGGTGAAGGCGAAGATGTCGGCGATGATCTTCATCGACGGCTGCGGCGGGTAGATGTAGGTGTTGCGGACCATGAACTCCTTCAGAATGTCGTTCTGAATGGTTCCGGCCAGCTGTTCGGGTTTGACACCCTGCTCCTCAGCGGCGACGACATAGAGCGCCAACACCGGAAGCACCGCGCCGTTCATGGTCATCGACACCGACATCTGGTCCAGCGGGATGCCGTCGAACAGCTGCCGCATGTCCAGGATGGAGTCGACGGCCACGCCGGCCATGCCGACGTCACCGGCCACGCGCGGGTGGTCGGAGTCGTAGCCGCGGTGGGTGGCCAGGTCGAAGGCGATCGACAGGCCCTTCTGACCGGCAGCGAGGTTGCGGCGGTAGAAGGCGTTCGACTCCTCGGCGGTGGAGAAACCCGCGTACTGGCGGATCGTCCACGGCTGGTTCACGTACATCGTCGCGTAGGGACCGCGCAGGTAGGGCGCGATGCCGGGGCGGGTGGCGAGGAAGTCCAGGCCCTCCAGGTCGCTGCTGCCGAACAGCGGCGGCACCAGAATGTGCTCCGGGGTCTGCCAGCCGGCGGAATGACCGACCTGGTGGAAGTGGTCGTCGAACTGTTTCTTGGCGTCGGTGGGGATACCGTCGCCGTTCAGGTCGACCGAGCCGAAACGGGGAATCGTGGTCATTGCTCAGGCCTCCAGCTTGTCCAGGGTGGAGGTCAGCAGCTCCACCACGTTCATTCCGTCGAAGACGTTGCCGTCAATCACTGCGGTCACCTCGGCCTCGTCGCCCCCGAGTTCCTTCAGCTGTCCGGCGACCCGCACCTCCTGGGCGCCCGCCTCCTTCAGGGCCTTCGCGACGGCCAGGCCGTGGGTAGCGTAGACCTTCGCGCTGGAGCACAGGATCGCGATGGTGGTGTCCGCCTCCTTTCATGGCTTCGACGAACACCTCCGGATCGGTGCCCTCCGCGATCACGGTGTTGATCCCACCCACGTGGTACAGGTTCGAGGTGAAGCCCTCGCGGCCACCGAAGTCGCGCCGGGTGCCGAGGCAGGCCAGCAGCACGGTCGGGGTCTTCTTAGCGGCCTTGGAACGGTCCCGCAGATCCTCGAAGACCTGGCTGTCGCGCACGAACGGGATGCCGCCGAGCTTCGGGGGCTTCGGGGCGCGGGGTGCGTTCGAGGGCCTTCTCGAGGTGGTTCGGGAACATCGAGACGCCCGTCAGTGGCAGCTTGCGGGTGGCGAGCAGCTTGGCGCGGGCCTCGTTGATCTCCTTTGAGCTGGGCCGCGACGGTGCCATCGACGATGGCGGCCGCCATGCCCTTCTCATCGAGCTGACCGAACAGCTCCCAGGCCTTCTCACAGAGCTGCTTGGTCATGGACTCGACGAACCAGGCGCCACCGGCTGGGTCGTTGACGCGACCGATGTTCGACTCCTCGGCCAGCACCACCTGGGTGTTGCGGGCGATGCGTCGGGTCAGGACGTCGGGAAGACCGATGACGGTGTCCAGCGGCAGCACCGTGATGGTCTCCGCCTGGCCGATGGCCGCCGCGAAGGCCGAGATGGTGCCGCGCAGCACGTTGACGTAGGCGTCGTCGCGGGTGATCTCCCGCAGCGAGGTGACGGCGTGCTGCACCGCTCCACGCTTTTCCGGGGTCACCCCGAGTACCTCGCCGACCCGGTTCCACAGGGTGCGCAGCGCGCGCAGTCGGGAGATGGTGACGAACTGGTTGGTGTTCGCCGAAACCCTGAACAGGATGCTGTCGAAAGCTTCGTTGGCGCTCAGACCGAGATCGGTGAGGGCACGCACGTACTCGACGCCCTGTGGCCAGCGCGTAGGCCAACTGGGCGACGTCACCGGCGCCCATGGAGTCGTAGCGGGAGGCGTCCACGACGATGGGACGCACACCCGGGAAGGGCTTGGCCAGCTCCACGGCCTTCGCGATCACCGACAGGTCGGGGGTGGTGCCGTTCAGGGCGGCGAAACCGATCGGGTCAACGCCGAGGCTGCCACGGATGTTCTCCTTGCCGGACGCGGTGAAGGCCGCGGCCAGTGCCTTGGCGGCAGCCAGCTCGTCGGTGTTGGAGGAAACGTGGGTGGGGGCGAGGTCGAACAGGACATCGCTCAGGACCTCGGCCAGCTTGTCGGCGGGGACCGCATCGGGATCCACGCGCACCCAGACCGCGGAGGTGCCGCGCTCCAGGTCGGTGTCGACAGCCTTGCGGGCCTCAGCCGGGTCAGGCTCCTCGACGAGCTGAGCGCTAAACCAGCCCTCATCCATCTCTCCCGCACGGACCATGGTGCCGCGCGTGAATGGGGCCACTCCGGGGAAACCAAGCTCCTCGACGCCGTCGTCAATGGTGTACAGCGGCTTGATCACGAGCCCATCGACAGTGTGGCTCGTCAGGCGCTTGTATGCCTGCTCGATGTTAAGTTCTTTGCCCTCAGGGCGCTTCCGGTTGAGTACCTTCAGCACCTCTTTCTCCCAGTCAGCAAGGCTGGGAGTGGCGAAGTCGGCGGCGAGACTGATCTCGGCCGCGCTCGTTGATTCTGTGCTCATCGCTCTCCGTCCAAATCCTTCTGACAAGCCATCGCGGGGGAAAATGGCTGCCTGGTTTTCGAGACTGGTAGTCCTCGACATCCCAACCCCTAGCCCAGCTCGGGCGAACAAATGACCTCGGGGTTGATTCGTTTCGGCTGAAAGGTGCCCGCCGGACAAGGTTTGGACGCATTGGTCCTACCAAAGGTGGGGTTGTGGGTTCGGGAGGTCGGAGTGCAGAGACCGTTCAGCGCTCTCCTCGCGGTGTCGGGGCTGGTGTCCGTTGGGATGGGTGGGTAAGGATGGTCCCATGAGCACCACAGAAATGCACGCCTTTTTCCCGCACCTCGAGCGCACGGGTGCTGACGGAACGCCCCGCCCGCTACGGCAAGCAGTTGGCCGGGCACATGGGGCGCAGATCACCGCCATCTGGGACGAGGGAGAGCGCGACTGGTTCCTGGAATTCAACCGCGAGGGCCCGACCACTGGCATCGTTGAACTTTCCTGCGACGGCGACGCCCTGTTGCTGCGCCTGTCCACGACCGAGGAACATCTCGAGCGGTTGGAGGAGGTCGTGGGTGTTCACCTGGCCCGGTTCGGTGCCAAGCAGGGCATGGTGGTCCGCTGGGAGCGCGGGGACGGGACTCCGGGTACCACCCAGGGGCCCGTGACCCCCGAGGAACGCTGATCCTGGCGGCTTTCTCGCTGGCGGAATCCTCTGCCGGGGTCAGGCCACGGCGTCGCCCCAGCGCTCGATGCTCCAGCCCTCCTGGCAGGAACCGTTCATCACGATCCACTGGGTGTTGCTGAGTGGCGGTGCCTTCTTCAGGCTGAAACCGGGGTCCTGGGCCAGCGTCCACACCCGAAGCGCCGCCCCGTGGCTGACGACCGCGGCGCAGTCGTGGCCGGCCGACTCCACTTTGGAGATGGCCGAGGTGAAACGAGACATGAACTGCCGGGCCGTCTCGCCGCCCTCCAGGCAGGAGTCCATGTTTTCGGAGGACCAGGCGTGCAGCTCCGCCACATAGGCCCGCCAGTCGTGATTGAGCTCCTCCACGCCCGCCGAGATCTCCTGCACCCCGTCGAGGACCTGCACCTCTAGCCCCAGTGATTCGGCGAGGGGGTGGCCGTCTGCTGTGCGCGTGTCAGTGGGGATGCGTAGACCGCCTCGATCGGTTCGTCGGCAAGTCGCCCCGGCAGTGAGGCGGCCTGGGTCAGGCCGTGATTGGTCAACCGGTAGCCCGGGTAGGCGGTGTCAAGCCGGTGGTCGACGTTCGCCTGGGTTTCGCCGTGACGGATCAGGGAGGAGTCGCATGGCTTGATCGTAAGTGCGCAAAGCCGGTCGAGTGGGTGTTTCGGACCCAAGTCGCCGACTCGCCAACCAAGAAGACGGCACCGGGGAGTGAGTGGTTCTAGGGTGACAAGGGTGGATGCAGCCGATGTGATCTCCGACCTGTCCGAAGTTCTCTACACCAGCGACCAGATCGCGGCGCGCGTCGCTGAGCTCGCTGCCCGGATCGACGCCGACTACGAAGGTCGGGAGCTCCTGATCGTGGGGGTGCTCAACGGGGCGATCATGGTGGTCTCCGACCTGCAGCGCGCCATGAAAAGCACACGTGGAGATGGACTGGATGGCCATCTCCTCCTATGGTTCCGGCACCCAGTCCAGTGGCGTGGTGCGCATCCTGAAGGATCTCGGTGTCGACATCGAGGGTCGCCACGTCCTGGTGGTCGAGGACATCATCGACACCGGTCTGACGCTGAGTTACCTCATCTCGAACCCTGGCCAGCCGCAAACCCGCCACCCTTGAGCTCATGACGATGTTCCGCAAGCCCAGGGCGGCACAGATGGACGTGCCCGTCACGTACGTCGGCTTCGACATCCCCAACGAGTTCGTCGTCGGGTACGGCCTCGACTACGCCGGTCGCTACCGCAACCTCCGCGACCTCGCCGTCCTGGACCCCACGTCTACTCCTGACTCCGGAGGGATGGCGGCGTTGTGGGGTCAGTGCCTGCCTGCGACCAGATCCTTGTAGAAGTCGAGCAGCCCATGAGTGCCGAAGGGCTCACCTACGCAGTCGCGGAGCATGTTCCATGAGATGAAACGCAGCATGTCGGCCCTTCGCCGGTTGAAGAGTCCGAGGGCTCCGATGAGGGGCGACAGGATGGCGGGCGACACGGTTGCGACGCGTACAGGACGATGGAGGGCCTGGAAGGCGCACTCGGCGAGCCCTTTCCAGGTGAAGACCTCAGGGCCTCCCACGTCCCATGTGCCCTCCTTGCCGTCGGTCAGGCGGTCGATGCAGAACGTCGCGAGATCGGCGCCGTGAATGGGATTGATCCTGGTGTCCGGGCGGAAGAGAAGGACGCGACCCTTTCTGGGCCATCTGAAGAATCTGGGTCATGTCGGAGAAGTACCCGGGGGGATTGATGATCTGACTCGATATCTGGGAGGCTGCCAGTTCGTGGGCGAAAGCGGTCTTTGCCCGGGTCAGCTGTGCTGGGCACTGATCGCCTCCGATGACGTTGACGAAGCAGAAGTGTGTGACGCCGTGTGTCTCCGCGGAGCGAGGATGGCGAGATTGGCCCGGTGATCAATGTCCCAGGGATTGGCTTTCTGTCTGGTGACCCCCAAGGTAGATATGACGTCGTCGATTCCTACCGCGACATCTGCGATGAAAGCGGGATTCGTGACCTCCCCGATAGCCCAGTCGTCGACGAGGCCATCCAGTGAGGGAGAATCCCAGGGGCCTGGAGAGACGGCCCGCTCGCGACTGCGGGGTGATCGCGCGCACCTTGTGGCCCCGGCGGTGCAGCTCGGCTACGACGAAGCGTCCGAGATAGCCTGTGGCCCCGGCGACGAGAGTTGTTGTGGCCATGAGTGTTCCTGCTCTTTCTGCTGTGCGGGTGGTGTACGAGGCGTGTCGGTCTGCTTCTTCGCGGCATCGAGGAGAAGAGGGCCGAGACCGCCGGGGCGCTTCTGGTCACATGCGATGCATCTGTGCTGCCTATTCGGGGCGAATCCCGACGGTGAGTTCACCCATTTCTGGACAATGTTATCCAAGAATAGGTTTCGTGCACCTGTATTCAGAGCGTGTCCGGCGGTACCGGCATCGGTGCAGGTTTCGCCATGGGGGGGGAGACGCTGTCACCAACGGTGTCGCGACGTCGAATCTCTCAGCCTCGATGACAGCACGTGTCGTGAAGCAAGGGAGGATGCCGCTCAAGGGTGCAGCATTACTGTCCCTCTTGGCGGGCGCTGGTAGCCTTCCAGTGCTTACGTACATCTTTTTCTAGGGAACCCCGCCGTTGCAGAAAAATCGCGAAGAACCCGATGAGTTGGGTCACCTGGGTTGTTGTCATCATCCTTCTCGGGACGCTGGTCATGCAGTTCTTCAACGGGCTGCTCGGAGTCCGGGAAGTCTCGATGGACCAGATCATGAGCGTCTTGAAGAGCGACGAGAAGCTCAGTGATGTTGTCCTCAACGACGGCGACCAGGTCATCCGGATCACCACGGAGGCAGGCCAGCGCATCCAGTCCAGCTGGGTGGGACGCCAGGTCGATGGTTTCGTGGAGATCCTCCAGCAGCGTGCCACCGCCGGAACGCTCGATCGCTGGACGACCCAACATCCCACCGCGAACCTGTTCACCTCGCTGCTCTACACGGGCCTGCCCTTCCTGCTTCTCGTCATCGGTTTCTTCGTGGTGATGCGCATGGTCAATGGAGGTGGCTCGGGCAGTCCGCTCAGTTTCGGCAAATCGAAGGCGAAACTTGCCAGCAAGGACATGCCCAAAACCACCTTCGCCGATGTTGCCGGCGTTGACGAGGCCGTCGAGGAGCTTCAGGAGATCAAGGAATTCCTCGCCGAACCCGCGAAATTCCAGAAACTCGGAGCGAAGATCCCCAAAGGGCGTGCTGCTCTACGGTCCCCTCGGGACCGGCAAGACTCTCTTGGCGCGCGCCGTCGCGGGGGAGGCCGGGGTGCCTTTCTTCTCCATTTCCGGATCCGATTTCGTCGAGGATGTTCGTCGGTGTCGGTGCCAGCCGGGTCCGCGACCCTGTTCGAGCAGGCCAAGGAAGCCGCGCCCGCCATCGTCTTCATCGACGAGATTGACGCCGTCGGTCGCCACCGTGGCGCCGGTATGGGCGGTGGCCACGACGAACGCGAACAGACCCTCAACCAGCTGCTGGTCGAGATGGACGGCTTCGACGTGCGTGGCGGGGTGATCCTGATCGCCGCGACGAACCGTCCCGATGTGCTCGACCCGGCGTTGCTGCGCCCGGGGTCGTTTCGACCGGCAGATCTCCGTCGAGGCTCCCGACCTGACCGGTCGCTCCCACATCCTCCAGGTTCACGCCGTCGGCAAGCCCTCGCCAAGGACATCGACCTCGAGTCCGTGGCCAGGCGCACCCCCGGTTTCTCCGGTGCTGACCTGGCCAATGTCCTCAACGAGGCCGCGCTGCTCGCGGCTCGTATGAACCTGAACGAGATCGGCCAGCCGCAGCTCGACGAGGCCATCGACCGGGTCATCGCGGGACCGCAGAAGCGCACCCGCCTGATGAACGACCGTGAACGTCTCATCACCGCCTACCACGAGGGCGGACATGCCCTGGTGGCGGCAGCGATGCCCGGCAACGACCCCGTCCAGAAGGTCACGATCCTGCCGCGCGGTCGTGCGCTCGGCTACACGATGGTGATGCCCGACGACGACAAGTACTCCCACACCCGCGGCGAGTTGCTGGACCAGATGGCCTACATGATGGGCGGTCGGGCCGCGGAGGAGATGATCTTCCACGACCCCACCACCGGCGCCCAGAACGACATCGAGAAGGCCACGAAGGTGGCGCGGGCCATGGTCACCCAGTACGGCATGAGCGAACGCGTCGGTGCCGTCCAGCTCGGTGGCGGTGATTCCGAGCCGTTCATGGGGATGCGCGGGGCGCAGCCCTCGAAGGACTTCTCGGAGGCCTCCGCGGCGATCATCGACGAGGAGGTAGCCAAACTCATCAACGCCGCCCACCAGGAGGCTTACGACGTGCTGGTCGAGAACCGTGAGGTGCTCGACGAGCTGGTCCGGCAGCTGTTCGCGAAGGAAACCCTCAACAAGGCCGAGGTCGCGGAGGTGTTCAAGAACCTGAAGCGCCGCGACAAACGCCCCGCCTGGACCGGATCCGAGCTGCGGGTGCCCTCCACCATCCCGCCCGTCGAGGGTGCCGGGAACCCCTGCTCCTCCGACAAGGGAGATCCCGTCCAGGCCGATCGCGCCCCGTCCGCTCCGCGACAACATCCCCGGAAACTGGGCCCCGCCCGCTCCCAAGGACCGGAGGTGAACCACGTCGACCAGCCCCGGATCGAGGCGGCAGTCCGTGAGATCCTCCTCGCGGTCGGTGAGGACCCGGATCGCGATGGACTTGCCGAAACCCCGGCCCGTGTCGCCCGCGCCTACCAGGAAACTGTTCTCTGGACTGGCGCAGGACCCCGCCGAGCTGCTGTCGACCACCTTCGACATCGATCACGAGGAACTCGTGCTCGTCCGCGACATCGAGCTGACGAGCTGCTGCGAGCACCACCTGCTGCCCTTCTTCGGGATGGCGCACGTCGGCTACATCCCTGGCGGAGGGCAGGTCACGGGGTTGTCGAAACTGGCCCGGCTGGTCGACCTCTACGCCCGCCGCCCGCAGGTGCAGGAACGCCTCACCACACAGGTCGCCGACGCACTGGTCACTCACCTGGGTGCGCAGGGGCGTGATCGTCGTGATCGAGGCCGAGACACGTGTATGACGATGCGGGGAGTGCGCAAAGCCGGGCAGCAGGACCATCACCAGTGCCGTGCGCGGACAGCTGCGCAACGCCGCCACCCGCGCCGAGGCCATGAGCCTGATCATGGCGAGGTGATCTCGTGACCATCGTGATGGGGTGTGCTCAACGTCACCCCCGACTCGTTTTCCGACGGCGGACGGCACGACGACACCGAGGCCGCCGTCACCCACGGCAGACTCCTGGCCTCTCAGGGGCGGAGATCATCGATGTCGGGGGAGAATCCACCCGCCCCGGGGCGACGCGGGTTCCGGAGGTCGAGGAAATGGAGCGCGTGATACCGGTGATCGAGGCCCTGGTCGCCCGCGGAATCACCTGCTCCGTGGACACCATGCGCGCCTCCGTCGCCCGAGCCGCGGTCGCGGCGGGGGCCCGGATCGTCAACGACGTCTCCGGTGGGCTCGCCGACCCCGACATGCTGAGCGTGGTCGCGGACCTCGGTGTCGACTACATCGCCATGCACTGGCGTGGTCACTCCGAGGTCATGCAGCAGCACACCGACTACACCGACGTTGTCACCGACGTGGTCGCAGAGCTCGCTGCTCGCCGCGACGCCGCCCTGGCCGCGGGCATCACAGCCGAACGCATCATTCTCGACCCGGGGATCGGGTTCGCCAAGACCTCTGAGACAGAACTGGCAGCTGCTGCGCGGCCTGGGACGCTCTCCAGGCCATGGGACATCGGCTGCTGATCGGTGTCAGCCGCAAACGCTTCCTGGGTGAGCTGCTGGGCGACAGGCCGGCGGCGGATCGTGACGCCGCCACCGCCGCCGTCACGACCTGGTGCGCCATCCACGGGATCTGGGCGGTACGCACCCACGAGGTGACCGCACAGCGCGACGCAGCTCGGGTTGGGCAGCGCCTCGGGGAACCGAGCAGCAGGCTGACGGTCTCCTTCGGGTCAGCCTTATACCAGGACCCGGTATTCTCGGCTCAATGCGATCCGTGAGGAGGTGAAGGCGTGGATTCCATCAACATCACAGGTCTGAGCGCGACAGGTTTCCACGGAGTGTTTCCTGAGGAGCGACGCAATGGGCAGCTCTTCGTCGTCGACGTGGAACTCGGAGTACAGCTGGAGACCCGGTCCGACGACATCTCGGACACCGTTGACTATGTCGGGAATCGCCGACCTGATCCGTGCCGAGATTGAGGGCGAGCCCTGTCGGCTCATCGAAACCCTCGCGGGAAGGATTGCCGACCGGTGTCTGTCCAATTCGCTGGTTCAGCAGGTTCGTGTGACGGTGCACAAACCGCAGGCTCCCCGTACCTCACGAATTGTCAGATCTGTCAGTCACCATCACCAGGAGCAGCCATGAGCAACGGTCCCTTTGACATAGACGTCGACACCTGGGAAACATGCGTCCCATCTCCAAGGTCGTTTTTCTCCCTCGGGATCCAACATGGGGGACTCACCCACTATCCTCGCGCAGGCCGTTGACGTGCTTGCGGAAACCCCAGATCTGATTGTCGTTGACGTTTCCCCGTCTACCAAACGCCCTTCGTGGAGAAGGGGCCGGAACAAAAATGACTACTTGAACCTCGTGGTGGTGGCGGAATCCACCTTGGAACCGATGACCCTGCTGGATCGGGCCTTCGCCATAGAGGAGAGTTTTTGGGACGGGAACGCACGATCCCCAACGGGCCACGCACCTTTGGACATCGATATCATCGTGGTCGGTAAACATCGCAGCGAGGAGGACATAGAACTTCCCCATCCCCGAGCCCACGAAAGGGCTTTCGTGCTGGTTCCCCTGGCTCGACATTGACCCGATGGGTGAAATTGTGGGAGCTGGACCGATAGCGGACCTTGTCAAACAGGTCGACAGAACCGGGTGTCATCAGGCGCGATGACGTCGTCATAGCGAATCCCGGTCGGCGTTGACACGGGAACCGAGGCTGACCCCCACCACGGGGCGTCACATAGTTGTCGGGGTTCTGGCGGGAGCCGTCGTGGGATGGATGGTCCTGAGCGTCTTCGATCTCACGCATGCCTTCCTGCCCGTGACACCATGGAGCCTGCCGGTTCTCCTGGCGTTTCTGGCGATCGCGGCCATCGTCTACGCCCGCGCTCTCCCCAAACGGTTGGAGCAGCGCCGTGTCCCCGCGCTGGAGGCGGTTCGGGCCATGGTGATGGCGAAATCGTTGATCGCCACTGGCGCTCTGCTCGCCGGAGGACATGTCATCTACGTGGGCCGCTGGCTGGCTTCTATGGCCGCCGCGGTGCCCGCGGCACGGGTCTGGCACGGCCTCGTGACCATTGGCGCTGCCGCCTTCTGTTCATGGGGCGGATGGATACTGGAACGCGCCTGCATGATCGACGGTGACGGTAACGATGCCGACCCCGGAGAGGATCAGGAGATCTCGGAGCCCGCCTGAGAAATTTCGGTATGTCGAGATGTCCAGAACTTCGATTTTTCGGCGTTTCGCTGCCGAAAAGGCCCGCCAGGGCTGGTTTAATCTGTCGACATGTCAGGTCGTCACGTTGCGAAGTCCTCCTCCGAGCGTTCCATCGCCATCGGCATCCTCTCCGTGGGATCTCTGGTGGTTCTTGGATCGCTTCTGGGCGGCATCTGGGTTGTTCGCGCCGGTGCCGTCGTGGCCCTGGTGATGGCGGTGGCCGCCGTCTCCGTGGCCTGGATGGAGTTGAAGCGCGAACGAACAGAGCATCGCGAGGAAATCAAGCGTCAAGTGGCAATTCGCGTCGAGCAGGCCGAGCGTCACCATGCTGAATCCGTCGCGATGATCGACCGTTTTCAACGAGCGCGCGCAGAACCTCAAGTCGATGATCGCCAAGCTGCGCCGCCAGCTGGGCGCTGCCAACTCCGAGCTCAGCACCATGCGCGGCAACTCCGCATGGCTGCGCGGTGAGGTCGCTGAGCGGCAGTCTCGCATTGACGCACTCGAGGCCAAGATCGCCGAGCTGGAGGAGCGCCTCGCCGCGGAAGAAGAAGCCCGTCAGGAGATCGAAGAATCCAGCAACATCGTGGAGCTGCCCCGCTACGCAAAGGGGCGAGAAGGCCATCGAGCTGTGGATCAGCGACGACGAGCACCCCACCATGGTGGACCTCGCCAAGCTCAACATGGCGCATTACGACGAGTCGCTGCCCATTCGCAAGGAGGCCTGAGCAGCCTCCCCGCCCAGACGGAAGAGCACCTCACCAGATCCCCGTTCGCGTGGCCCGCAAGGGTCAGCCGAACGGGGATTTTCTCGTGTCCCTGGGGGCTGGATGGACCACGCAAAACCCCGGGGCAGGGGCCTTCAGGATCGGCATGCACGGATCGTCTGAGAGCCTCCTTCTGAAGGCCTCAAAGACATGCCTTGTACTGCCCGTCAAGGAGCAGCGTGTAGCGCAGAGAAGCGAACTGGCATGATTGGCCTTGTCGTCCAAACGGTCAATATTTCCTGTCATCCGATAGGTCAGCAAGGCACTCTTCGAAGGGACGATCAGGCCCCTAATCGTCAAGGTCTCAGACATGGTAAGTGGTATTCCTGACGAGTCCTCGCATTGATCACGGTTCATATTCAGGTTCAAATCTTGTGAAAAGTGATGTATTGTTACTGACGTCCCAAGCAAGCAAAGAGCTTGTGCAAGTTTTTAGATGAACAGGAGTTCCCATGGCTCGTGAGGTCCAGATCTTCCTCAAGGATGATATCGACGGTTCTGTCGCGGACCGCAATGTGACTTTCGCTCTCGATGGTGTCGAGTACGAAATCGACCTGAGCGAGGCCAACATCACGAAGCTGGTTCAGGCCCTCGAGCCCTGGACCGGTTCCGCCCGCCGTGTTCGCAAGAGTTCTAAGCGCAACAGCCAGCGCCGTTCCAATGACGGGCCTTCCACCAACGATGTTCGTAACTGGGCACGCGCTCAGGGCCATGAGGTCAGCGATCGCGGTCGCATTCCTACTGCCATCATGGCGGCCTATGAAGCCGCCCACTGAAATCTGAACAGTCGACTCTGCTTGGGGGATTTGGGGCCGAGAAGACATCTGTCACTTCAGCTGAAGCGAACCCTGTAAGGGGGCGGGAGCACATGCTCCCGCCCCCTTGAGTGTTGTTGAGGCTCTTCCTCGCGCTCCAGTGCGAGGATGGGGACATGGTGACGCGATTGCCTTTGAGGGAACGGAATTATTGGAATGTGCAGCGCTCGATGAGAACTATTTGGAGTTTTGAACGAGCTGGTGTATGAGCGGATTGTGTGTTTCTCTCGCGCACGGAGGAAACGTGCTGCCTCTCTCGGTGGCTCTCGTGATCTGATCAGAGGAATTGATCTCCTCGAAGAGATGGAAGAGCGCACATCCTTGTGCAAGCGACCACGGTGAGACTCACCGCGTCGGGTCATTTCCCTCACCGGGTGAGGGCGCTGCGGGACGAGAATCTGGCCAGAGTCTTGCGTCTGTGCGCACGTCTCTCGGCGCTGAACCATCGCAACGCTGTGAATGGACCGAGCGAAACCCGAGGAGACCGCGTCATCACGTCATATCCGCTCTAGTGCGTCTCCGACACGGCCACCTTGGTCATGCACCCTGTAGAAGGGCGTTTCTAAGCTCTGTACGGCAGGGATCCAGCACGATGCTTGCGTAAAGCCTCTAAGCTGGTATGAGCGGAGTCGACGCAACGTCGTCGCGCACCGCAGGAGGAGATAGAGAATGTTCGAACGCTTCACCGATCGCGCCCGTCGTGTCATCGTGCTGGCGCAGGATGAGGCCAAGCTGTTAAACCACAACTACATCGGCACGGAGCACCTGCTTCTCGGTCTGATTCACGAGGGCGAGGGCGTGGCCGCCAAGGCGCTGGAACAAATGGGAATCTCCCTACAGGCCGCACGCGAGCAGGTGGTCGAGATCATGGGCCAGGGGCAGCAGGTGCCGTCTGGGCACATCCCCTTCTCGCCGCGTGCCAAGCGCGTGCTGGAACTCTCGCTGCGCGAGGCCCTGCAGATGAACCACAACTACATCGGCACCGAGCACATCCTGCTCGGGCTGGTGCGGGAGGGCGAGGGAGTGGCCGCCCAGGTGCTCCTGAAGCTCGGGGCCGACCTCGGGCGGGTGCGTTCCACCGTCATCCAGCTGCTGGCCGGTTATCAGGGCAAGGAGGCGTCCATGGCGGGCGCCCCGAGGCCGGGCCGGAGAAGTCCAGTTCGCAGGTGCTCGACCAGTTCGGTCGCAACCTCACCCAAGCGGCCCGCGAGAACCGGCTCGACCCGGTGATCGGTCGTGTCAGCGAGATCGAGCGCGTCATGACGGTGCTCAGCCGCCGCACCAAGAACAACCCGGTGCTGATCGGCGAACCGGGTGTCGGCAAGACCGCTGTCGTCGAGGGCCTCAGCCAGGCCATCGTCCGTGGTGATGTCCCCGAGACCCTGCGCGACAAGCAGATCTACACGCTCGATCTGGGCGCATTGGTGGCCGGCTCTCGCTACCGCGGTGACTTTCGAGGAACGCCTGAAGAAGGTGCTCAAGGAGATCAAGACCCGCGGCGACATCATGCTGTTCATTGACGAGATCCACACCCTCGTCGGTGCCGGTGCCGCTGAGGGGGCCATCGACGCCGCCAGCATCCTCAAACCCATGCTGGCCCGCGGTGAGCTCCAGACCATCGGCGCCACCACCCTCGACGAGTACCGCAAACACATCGAGAAGGACGCCGCCCTGGAGCGTCGGTTCCAGCCGATCCAGGTGGCCGAGCCCTCTGTCGCATTGACCATCGACATCCTGAAGGGCCTGCGGGACCGCTACGAGGCCCACCACCGCATCACCATCACCGACGAGGCCCTCACAGCCGCAGCGACGATGGCGGATCGCTACATCCAGGACCGGTTCCTGCCTGACAAGGCCATCGACCTGATCGACGAGGCCGGCGCGCGGCTGCGCATCCAGCGGATGACCGCGCCTCCGGACCTGCGCGAGTTCGACGAGCAGATCGCGAAACTGAAGATGGAGAAGGATGCCGCCATCGACGCGCAGGACTTCGAGACCGCTGCTCGGCTGCGTGACGACGTCACCCGCATCCAAGCACAGCGCGCGGAGAAGGAGGAAGCCTGGAAACAGGGCGACTCCGACATCCCCGCTGTGGTGGGCGAGGAGGAGATCGCGGTCGTGCTGTCCAGCAGCACCGGTATCCCGGTGTTCAAGCTGACGGAGGAAGAGTCGGCTCGCCTGCTGCGCATGGAGCAGGAACTCGGGAAGCGCTACATCGGGCAGGAAGACGCCGTCAAGGCCCTCGCCCGCTCGATCCGCCGCACCCGCGCCGGTCTGAAGGACCCGAAACGACCCTCCGGTTCCTTCATCTTCGCCGGCCCCTCGGGTGTCGGGAAGACCGAACTCACCAAGGCACTCACGGAGTTCCTGTTCGGCGACGAGGATGCGCTCATCACCCTCGACACGAGCGAATACTCCGAGAAGCACACCGCGTCCAGGATGTTCGGGATCCCCGCCCGGCTATGTCGGCTACGAGGAAGGCGGCCAGCTCACCGAGAAGGTGCGTCGCAAGCCGTTCTCGGTGGTGCTGTTCGACGAGATCGAGAAGGCCCACCCCGACATCTTCAACTCGCTGCTGCAGATCCTTGATGAAGGTCGTCTCACGGACGCGCAGGGCCGCGTGGTGGACTTCAAGAACACCGTCATCGTGATGACCACCAACCTCGGTTCCCGCGACATCAGCAAGGGCGTCAACCTCGGCTTCTCGCAGGGCCGGGGACGAGGCCTCCAGCTACGAGAAGATGAAGGCGAAGGTCTCCGACGAGCTGAAGCAGCACTTCCGCCCCGAGTTCCTCAACCGCGTCGACGAGATCGTCGTGTTCCACCAGCTCACGCAGTCCGACATCGAACGGATCGTGGACCTGATGGTGGCACAGATCGAGTCCCGTCTGGCGGACCGGGACATGGGAATCGAGCTGACCCCAGCCGCAAAGACCCTCGTCGCCAAACGCGGTTTCGACCCGGTGCTCGGGGCTCGTCCCCTGCGTCGCGCCCTGCAGCGCGACATCGAGGACGTGCTAGCCGAAAAGATCCTGTTCGGGGATCTGGCCGCCGGGCAGATCGTCCAGGTGGACGTCGCCGAGGAGGGATCGGATCTGCCGTTCCAGTTCACGGGAATCTCTAAGACCCCGCCGGTTCTCCCCGCGGAGACCGGTCCCTCGAATGACCCGCTGACATGAGGGGCCCCGACCACGATCGGGGGCCCTCGCACGACTGTTTTGACCGGTCGCGGAAACCTCTCACCCCGAAGTTGGTTGGGCTGGGCTGCTCACCCGGGGACTCGTGGTTCGAAACCACTCCGTCCCGAAGTTGGTTGAGCTGAGCCCCGCTCGCGCGAGCTGGTCGTGTCGAAACCATGGTGACCGCTGCATCCGGGGTGGATATCCGGCGGAATCTCTCAGACGGGGGTCTGGGGGCGGGCGTAGGCGGCCTCGGTGATGCGCAGCAGAGCGTCGCGGATCAGACGGGCCCGTGCCGCCCCGATCCCCTCGAGCTGCTGGAGTTCCGAGACGGAGACGCTGAACAGCTCCTGCAGCGAGAAACGATCGATGAGCTTCGTCGTCATGCCTCCGACAAGCGACCCACGGAGATCAGCAGGCGCGCGCCACGGGTGTGGATCGGGGTCTCCAGGTAGGGAGATTCACCGAAAGCCGATGCGCTCCGCGACCAGCTGGGAACTCAGCAGCTCGTCCGCGGAGAAGTTGTGCAGCAGTTCCAATGTGAACTGGGACGGGTCGGGGAGGTTGTGGGCGTAGTCGGTTTCTCAACTGCTCGTCGAGACCGGTGAATTCGCCCACCAGTTCTGCGTGCTGCAGGGGCGATGAGACGGCCCTCGACCCCAAGGGTGTCGATGTGGAACTGGGTCTCAGCGGACGGGCGCCTGGTCATCTCAAAACGCTGGGCTACGAGCACCAGGTCACGAATGGTGACCTGCTCACCGACCTCGAGAGCGTTGAACTGGTGCAGGACGTCACCCAGGCGGTCGACGAAACGGGCGAGGGTCGCCAAGGTCTGATTGGCGCGGCTGATCATCTGCCCCGAGGTCTCCACCACGTGCCTGTCCCCATCCATGAACAGCGAGATCGTGGACATCGACGCCGACACCGTGACCACGGGGATCCCGGAGGCCTGCGCGGTGCGGTCAGCAGAACGGTGCCGGGTGCCGGTCTCGGCGGTCGGCAGATCGCCGGCGGGGACGAGGTGAACGCCCGCTGCGATGATGCGGGTGAGATCGTTGGACAAGACGATGGCGCCGTCGAGCTTCGCCAACTCCCTCAGGGGCCTGGGGGTGAACTCGACATTGAGCTGGAAACCACCGGTGGAAACCTGCTGCACCTTCGGGTTGTTTCCCAGCACGACCAGCGCGCCTGTACGGCCATGCAAGATGCGGTCCAGCCCGGCGCGCAACGGGGTGCCGGGCGCGAGGCGCCGCTGGTACTGACGTAGCCGATCCCGCTTCATGTCCCTCCCGAACCGTCGATACCGGAGCAAGTGTACAAACCCCGCTTCTTCGCTGTCGTTCCCGGTCCGGTATGGTTGAACGCATGGAAACCAACTCGCTGGATCGCGAGTCGGCGGCTCGTCTCCTCAAGCTCGCCGGCGAGGCCCGTGCGGCGACCGTACATAGCCGCGGCCATGCCGTGGTGGTGGTTCGCTCTGGTGGCTGGATGCGCCGGGGTCGTCTGCGGTGGAATCATCGTCAATGCCTGGGTGGTTGTCATCATCGGGGATCGCGATGATGACAACCGTAGCCGTGCTGCTCCACCGATGGGGGACCTCTCGCGGTCAACATCTCGTATCACCGTGGATCCATGCCATCCCGCTCCCGCTGGCGGGACCTTTCCCCTTCCTGCTGCGTGTCCTGCTGGATGATGTATCGGTTGACTGGTTCTGGATCGCGGTCGGCTACGGCGTGATCGTTTCTGTGGTGTATTTCGTCGCTCTTCTGTTCGACGAGCGCTGGCGCAACCGGCGTCTCGCCGAGGGGCGGTTCGAGGAGTATGACATCTGGTGACCGGCTTCGATGAGACCATTCACTCCCCCGAACCGGCTGCGGATCTGTGCGGCCCTCTCGGCGGCCCGGCAGGTGGAGTTCGCCACCTTGGAGCGGGGGCTCGGGGTGTCGAAATCGCTGCTGAGCAAACAGCTCAGGGTGCTGATCGACGCCGGTTACGTTGCGGTGGAACGCAAACCCCAGCCCTTTGGCCGGCCTCGCACCTGGGTGGGGCTGACCTCCGCAGGTCGCAGGGCATACCGAAATCACGTCGCGGCCCTGCGAAAAATCATCGAGGAGAACTGACGTCAAAGCCGGCTGGGCCGGCCTGTGAGTGCCAGCCAGCGGGTCGACACCATGGCGACTGTGTCCGGGGTTTTGTAGTTGGGCCTGCTTTTCGGTCGCCAGATGGTTTCGACTCGACCGTTCGCTTCACTTATACGCCGGCTCAATCAGCGTCGCGGGGTTTCGGATCAGGTTGTTTCGTCGGTGTGAGGGGGGCGCTGGCGGGGCGGCGCAGGTCCAGGACCCCCAAAGCGTCGGCAAGGGTGTCCACCTCCACCACCTTCAAACCCGCCAGGCGGGGCACCTTCACGGTGACGTCTCGCGAACCGCGGGGTACCAGTGCCAGTTCGAAACCGAGCCGGGCGGCCTCCGCCAGGCGGCGTTCGGTGCCGGGGACGCGACGCAGGTCGCCCGCCAGACCCACTTCCCCGAGCGCCAGGAGACGTTGCGGGATGCTGCCGGTCCAATGCGGCAGAGGCCACCGCTACCGCCACTGCCAGGTCCACCGACGGATCCGTTACCTTGGCCCCGCCCACGGTGGAGGTGTAGACGTCCGACTGGCTGAGTGGCAACCGGGCCTTGCGTTCCAGCACGGCCAGAACCATGGCGATGCGGGATGAATCGAGGCCGTGGGTGGCGCGTTTCGGTGAATTTCCTGGGGTGGGGGCCACCAGCGCCTGCACCTCCGCCAGTAGCGGTCGGCGTCCCTGGAGGGTCACCGTCACGCAGGTGCCCGGCACGGGGGGCGGAGCGGACGGTGGTGAACAGGCCTGAGGGATCCGGCACCTCGACGATGCCGGTTTCGCTCATTTCGAAACACCCCACCTCGTCCGCAGGGGCCGAACCGGTTCTTGGTGGCCCGCACCATCCGGAACCCGGAGTGGCGGTCGCCCTCGAAGCCGAGCACCACATCCACGAGGTGCTCCATGGTGCGCGGTCCGGCGATGGGAACCGTCCTGGTGACGTGGCCGACGATCAGCACAGCCATGTTGCGGTTCTTCGCCACCCGCGCCAGGCAGCCGTCACCTCCCGCACCTGCGCGGGCCCACCCGGGTGCCGTCGGTGCCCGGTGGCGGAGATGGTTTGCACCGAGTCCACGATCAACAGCGACGGCGAGACCTCTTCGACGTGCCCCAGCACGGTGGCGAGGTCGTTCTCGCTGGCCAGGAAGAGATCGTCGTGGACGGCTCCGGTGCGGGAGGCGCGCAGCTTCACCTGTGAGGCCGATTCCTCGCCAGAGATGTAGAGAGTGGTTTCCCCGTGCCTGCCCATTTGGCGGCCACATCGATCAGGAGGGTGGGATTTACCCACCCCGGTTCGCCCGCCAGCAGCACGACCGCACCCGGCACCAGACCGTCGCCCAGCACGCGATCCAGCTCCTCGATGCCGGTGCGTTTGCGGCGGGCATCGTCGGTGGGGACCTGTGAGATGCGCTGCGCCGAGCGCGACGGGGCCGCCGCGGTGACCTTCGTCAACTTCGGGGCACCTCGCTCTGCGACGCTGCCCCACGCTTGGCACTCGCCGCAACGTCCCACCCAGCGGGCCGTGGTCCAGCCGCACTCTGTGCACTGGAAGGAATCCTGTTTCGCCATGCCGGGGGAGTCTACGGAGGGCCACCGACACAACCGGATCGGAGATTCCGGAGCAGCCGAGCCGTCCTGCGAGACCGAGGAGGTCGCTCACTGTCTTGCTGGTGCGACCGCTTCCGTGGAGTGCTGCGATGTTGCCGTCGATGCCGTTCCTCAGTTGTGGTCAGATGACCACGGTGCCCCTCACCGGTGATTCGAAGGTCACCTGGGTGATTCCCTGGATGCCCGTTGGGGGCGATCAGATCCAGGTGAACCCCGTCGAGCGAGTCATTCACCGGGGATCCCCGAGCCACTCGGACAGGCGATCCGCGGAACCAGAGATCTGGATCTCGGTCAGGCGCAGTGTGGAACCCAGCGCGGTCGGGCGCAATTGCGCATTCGAAAATCCATTGCAGGAAGAACGGAAGCTGAGGGATCGGCCATCAAACCCCTGACCCTCGAGCTGGCGCCACTCGAGAGTACGACCGTCAGGGGAACTGGCGGGCGCCGAGCGCTGCGGCGCGTTCCAGGCGTTCCTCAAAGGGTGCGATGTCGTCAACACTGACGGCCCACCCCTAGCCAGCCGCCGCCCATCTCGGAACGGGCCCGCACCGCCTGCCCAAACGGTGCCTTCTCGGCTGCGGGGATGATCGAGGACCTCCACAACCTCCAGATAGCGGGGAATTCGCGAGGGGAATGATGCAATTCCGGGTTCCGAACCGGGGATGGAAACCACCTTCTTTGAAATCAGCACCCAGCTGTTCGGTCAAGCAGGCGACATCAGCTTTGATGCCCTGTGGTCCACTGGCAAAGATGATGTGATCGATGCGCATGCTCTCATTCTGCCTTTTGCAATGTGGCATGTCCCAATCGGGTGGTGCAGGATGTCGTGGCGGTCTCTCGCCCCGGCAGGAGCTCGGAGGACGTGATGCCACGGACGAGCGCGGGGAGATGTCGAGCTTTGTCCCGTACGTACCGTGTGGTCGGTGGACGGCGCTAGGGTTGGGGCCGTGCCCGACCCATTGATATTGCTTTCAACAACATCGGTCTATCCGATTCCACGTCCAGTGCTTTTGATTTTGCGGCTGAGGGCGGGGATTCGACGGGAGGTGGAGTTGATGGTCGGGGTGGACCAGATCAGTTTGGACATAGAGGCCATCGCGGAAATCAGTGATCGGTACAAGATGCCGGTAAGGTCCCTGCATGCGCCGACCCTGCTCATCACCCAGCGGGCCTGGAGCAGCGACCCGTGGGAGAAGCTGAGGCGCTCCGCCGAGGCGGCCAAACGTATCGGCGCCGACATCGTCGTGGTGCATCCTCCTTTCCGTTGGCAGCGTGGCTACGGCGAGGGATTCGTCCAGGGCATCCGGGAGCTGAACCGTACCTCGGGAGTGACCTTCGCGGTGGAGAACATGTACCCGTGGCGCACCCCCGCAGGGTCGTTCACCGCGTATCTGCCCGACTGGGACCCGACGAACCTCGACTACGACCACCTCACCCTCGACCTCAGTCATGCCTCGACCGCTCAGCTGCGGTCCCTCGACCTGGTGGAGCAGTGGGGTGATCGGCTGGCCCATGTGCACCTGACCGACGGGAGAGGGTCGTTCAAGGATGACCACCTGCTTCCCGGAGAGGGAGACCAGGAAGCCTGGGCGGTGGTGCGTGAGCTGGGGCGTCGTGGTTTCGAGGGGCACATCGTGCTGGAGGTCTCCACTCGGCGGGCCAGGACGGGAGGAGAACGGGCCGACATGCTGAGGTCGATGCTGGAAACCACCCGGGCGAACCTGAAGGCCGGGGTGGGGAAAGCGGCGAGGAAGGGCTGAGATGCGACGTTCAGGGAGACTGGGTCCGGTGGCTCGTCCTCGGATCGTGGGTGGCGCGTCGCGCGGCCCGGGACCCTGGGGGTCTGGGGAATTGGCCAGCAATTACGTGGCGGGACGAGAGGTCCGCGATGCCGTGAAAGTCGGGTCGAAACTGCGCAGGCAGGGCCTGCGGCTGGGGTTTTCCTATTTGTCGGGCCATGACCCCGGGGAAGACACCCATGCGGTGATTGACGAGCTCCTGGAACAACTGCAGGGCAACTCGAGTGGCTCCGAGCTGGCAGTGAAACCGTCGGCCCTGGGGATGAAGAGATCACTCGTGCAGGCCAGGAAGATCTTGTCGGAGCTGTGTGCGATGGCCGAGGGGCACGGCGCGCACGTGACCCTGGAGATGCAGTGGCCCGCCGACTACGACGATGTGATGGATCTGTACCGGACGGTCCGTGAGAACCACCCGATGCTTGGTATCACCCTCCCCGCGAACCTCCTGCGGGTGGAGACGGAGTGCAGAAGGCTCGGGGCAGAGGGGCCCAGGGTGCGGTTGTGTGTCGGTTCCTACCCGGTGGGGCACGCGCTCGCTCACAGCACCGAGCAGGACAAGGCGCTGGCCTTGGTGCGTTGCCTGCGGATCCTCATGGAGTCCCAGGCCTACCCGATGCTCGCCACCCATGATCCCGCGCATCATCGAGTTGGCCCAGGAGCTGGCCAGACGCAACGGGACGCGAACCCGGAAGCTTTGAGTACCAGATGTTCCACGGGGTGCGTCCCCTGGAACAACGGCGTCTCGCGGACATCGGGCCTGCGGTGCCGCACCTACATCCCATTCGGTCCCGGCTGGTACGGCTATCTCGCCACCCGCATGGCCGCCCGTCCGCGCATCCTGTTCAGCTACGCCCGCGCCCTTCTCGACAAACGCTGATCCCCGGCCAAGGGATACTGGTTCGGTGACCTCTTCGCCTGCCCCCTCGAGACATGCCGGAATTCGAGGCGCCGTCACGACATCGGCGTCATGCCGCAGCCGGAGCCGCCAGCGCATAGGGTTCTGGAAACGCTGGGGGCGGCGGCGGTGGCCGGCCCCGGTTCTCCTGGCCGTTTTTCTTCTCTTCGCGGCGCTCGGGGTTGGGGCCGTCCTCGTCGGAATGGTGCTGGCGCTGTCCCAGCCGCCGGGAACGGGTGAGGAAGCTGCCAGCGGTTGCTCCGCCACCCCGACGTCGTGACCCCCTCGACCGGGCTCGACCCAGTGGCAGCAGGCGTGGAGCTTCGAGACGGGTGAAGGAAAATGGGGAAGGGAACCGGACCAGATCAAGCCCAATTTCTGGGAAGCCTATGCACATGGCGACTGTTTGGTCGTGATCTCCGACTGGGAGGCTGGGAAGAAGACGCGTCTGACCGGCTACCGGATCGCCGAGGACGGCCCCCAGCGCCTCTGGTCCATGGAGGAAGAAAATAAATGTTATCAGCCCCAGCCCAATGACAATGCGTGGTGGGGCGGGAAACTGGTGCTGGGGCGTCAGCTCCTCGATCCCGCGACCGGCGCATTGAGCGACGGTCCTTGGGGTTCTTGGGGACTCCCCCGTGTCTTTTCCGATGATTTCGTGCTGATCTGCACGGAGACGTCGTACAGGCCACTGCGTGATGCCTGCTCGTACTGGGACTGGAATGGTGGCACCCGCACAACGCTGGACGCAGGAGTACGACGGGAAGTTCTCAGCGCCGACCTACCAGGGACTTGCGGGGACCACGGACAAGGGAGCGGTGCTGGCGGAACGGAAAACCGATCTTGCCGCCACTGAAGTATCGATCGTGGCCATGTCCCTGGAGGATGGGTCGCTGTTGGCGGAATGGCCTGCGGTGGCACTCAACCAGTCGAGAGGCCGGTACATCGAGGGCGGCCGACGGGTGGATTCACGTCGCGCGGGAGGGCGCCGAGGCCTCCGCCGTTTCCCCTGACCGGTGAACGGACCTCCTTCCCGCTGACCGGCTCCAACGCCGCATTGTTGGTGGCCGAGACGGGAAAAACCGACCATTGAGCAGTTCCGGGCGGCCTACGAGAACGGCGACGTCAGCTGGGCGCGGGTCGTGATCGACTGTCCGAGTACGCGACAGTGCTCTTTCAACGGCAATCCATCTCCGCTGGACTTCACGCACAGGGATGGGCGGGATGTCTGGGATAGAGCGAGTTCCAGCATGAGTGGTCGGTGAGTTCCGATGGTCGGACCCTATTCATGCGATTCGGTGGGTCAGGCACTTCGGGGACGGTGGACCTCGTCGATATTCCGAGCGGAAAGGAGATCCCGCTCATCAACTATGTGGGGGACCGACGTCCCTGTCACGCCGATCGTGCGAGAAGACCTCGTCGTCGCCATCGAGGGGCTCCTCGCTGGTGGGGTACCGGCCCCTGATAGCGCGGTTCCGACCCATCCCGCTGGTCGCCGGATGAGCCCCGTGTGATTCGATCCGCTTCGTCGCCGCGGCCAGCCTGCCCGGTGCACCTCTAGACTGAGCCGGTGATGAATCCGGGGCCGGACGTGCGGCGGCGGCTGCGCGTCGAGATGCTGGTGGTGCTGGGGATCTCGCTGCGGGCAGTCGGCGGTCTACGCGCTGCTGTCGCTGATCAACAAGCTCACCCAGGAAGTGGCGCTCAACCGGCAGACCACCTCCATCAACACGTCGAAGACCCCGGATCGACCATGGCTGGACCTGGCCTACCAGGTGGCGAACCTGGTGTTCCCGCTGGTGCCGGTGGCGCTGGTGCTGTACCTGCTGTGGGTGTACCAGCGACCCCACGGCGGCCCGCTGCGTTCCATGGGTTTCGACCTGCGGCGGCCCGGCTTCGACCTCGGCGTCGGATCGGCGGTGTTCGTCGGTATTGGGGATCGGTGGTCTGGTGCTGTACTACGCCTCTCCGCGAGCTGGGATACAACACATCCGTCTCGCCGGCGAACCTGACAGCTGCCTGGTGGACCGTACCGATGCTGCTGCTGCTCGCCGTCAAGAACGCCGTCCTGGAGGAGGTGGTGATGGTGGGCTACCTGTTCACCCGCTGGCGCCAGACCGGGGAGGGATCGTCGCGGTGCTCGTCGGCAGCGCCCTGATCCGTGGCGCGTACCACCTCTATCAGGGGTTTCGGGGGTTCGTCGGGGAACGTCGTCATGGGTGTGCTGTTCGGCTGGCTCTACCTCCGGACCAAGCGGGTGATGCCGCTGATGGTGGTGCACTCCCTCCTCGATATCTTCGCCTTTCGTCGGCTATGCCCTCCTCAAACCCCACATTCCCTGGCTGTGAGGGATCTATCCGACAGGGGTGCTCCGCGCGACCGGTACCGGTTGTTCTTCTAGGATTGGACCATGCGAGTTGGAGTTTTTGGAGCCACTGGTCAGGTCGGCGGCGTGATGCGCACACTGCTGGCGGAGCGGAACTATCCCGTCGACGAGATCCGCTACTTCGCCTCCGAGCGTTCCGCGGGCAGGGTCCCGCCCCTGGGGCGATCGTGAGGTCGTGGTGGAGGACATCGCCACAGCGGATTTCCGCGGCATCGACGTGGCCCTGTTCTCCGCCGGTGGCGGCACCTCGAAGCAGTGGGCCCCGGAGGTCGCCCGGGCCGGCGCCACCGTCATCGACAACTCCTCGGCCTGGCGCATGGATCCGCGTGTGCCGTTGATCGTCTCCCAGGTCAACCCGGAGGATGTCGACAAGGCGGAGCTGGGTATCATCGCCAACCCCAACTGCACCACCATGGCCGCCATGCCCGTGATGAAACCTCTCCACGATGCGGCTGGGCTCGAAGCCATGCAGATCACCACCTTCCAGGCCGTCTCGGGCTCCGGGATCTCGGGGGTGCGCGCCCTCGCGGAGCAGATCCGGCAAATCGACGACCCGAAGGCGCTGGCCCACGACGGCTCCATTCTCGCGCCCACCGACCTCGGACCCCTATGTCAAACCCATCGCCTTCAACGCCCTTCCCCAGGCCGGGTTCCTTCGTCGACGACGGTGAGGGCGAGACCGACGAGGAGAAGAAGCTGCGCAACGAGTCCCGCAAGATCCTTCACATTCCCGGGCTGCTGGTGGCGGGCACCTGTGTGCGCGTGCCCGTCTTCACGGGGCACTCCCTCAGCATCCACGCCCGGTTCTCCCGCCCCATCGCCCCCGACGAGGCCCGCTCCTGCTGACCGGTGCCCCGGTGTCGAGATGTCCGAGATCCCACCCCTCTGGAGGCCGCGGGCAGGATCCCAGCTACGTGGGTCGCATCCGGCGGGACCAGAGCGTCGAGGATCGGGACGGGTCTGGTGCTGTTCGTCAGCAACGACAACCTCCGCAAGGGAGCCGCGCTCAACGCCATCCAGGTCGCGGAGCTGCTGGTCCGATGATCGCCGTCATCGGGGCAGGGAGCCATGGGGAGGCGCTCATGGCGGGATGGATCGCCGGGGGCACCTCACCCGATGAGATCGTCGCCGTCGACCAGGACACCGATCGCCTGGCGAAGCTGCGGGAACGTCGCGGGGTGCGGTCCGTCGAGGTGTCCGGGGTGAGCGTGGCCGAGGTGGTCGTGGTGGCAGTCAAACCCCACCACGTCGCCACCGCCCTCACCGACGTCGCACCCCACCTGGGGCCGAACGCCGTGATCGTCTCCGTGGCCGCCGGCGTGACCCTGGCGCGGTTGGCTCGAGGTGCTGCCAGAGGGGCAACCGGTGATCCGGGTCATGCCCAACACTCCCGCGCTGGTCGGCAAAGGGGTCGCAGGTCTGGCGACCGGGCCCACCGTCACCCCGGAGCAAACCGCCAGGGTAGTGACGATGATGGAGGCCGTCGGGACCTGCGTGGAACTGCCAGAGAATCAGTTCGACGCGCTCACCGCGATCTCCGGTTCCGGTCCGGCCTACCTGTTCCTGATCGCGGAGGCGATGATCGAAGCTGGGGTTCACCAGGGCCTCGGGCGAGACGTTGCGACGAAACTCGTGAACGGCACATTCGCCGGTGCCGCGGCCATGCTGGAGGGGTGGATGCCTCAGCCACCGAGCTGCGGGAACGAGTCACATCCCCTGCTGGACCACAGCCGCGCCTCCGAGTCCTGGACGAGAGGGCCGTCCGGGCTGCTTTCCTGGCTGCCGTTGAGGCCTGCGCCCGCCGCAGCTCGGAACTCTAAGCGAGAAGGAAACCAGCCCCGATCAGCGCTCTGTGACACGGTTGTGGACAAACAGCGGTCAGGGAATCTGAGCCGTTCTGATGCCTGCGACACGCGCCACCATGGGCGCAGGGCCGCTGGGGAAACCGAGACGCGCCAGTTCAACCCCACCATCTCCTTGTTCCATGGTTCACGTTCCGCCGGGTGTGACCAACGGTTGGCGTCCCGGTGGCGTCGCACGTTACGATAAGGAACCTGCCGGGATCGTCCCGGCATTTCCCTGTACCCGCTTCCGGGGCGGTTACTGAAAGGCGAACAGTGGGCTCTGTCATCAAGAAGCGCCGCAAGCGCATGGCCAAGAAGAAGCACCGCAAGTTGCTGAAGCGCACACGCATTCAGCGCCGCCGCGCCGGCAAGTGAGCTGATCCCCGCCCGCCCTGAGGCGGTGCGGGCCAACCCTGCAGGAGTCAGTGCGTGATCCACACCGAGGAGACGGAACCGACCGAGACGCCCATGGGCACGGTCACGTTTGTCGGTTTCGGCCCCGGGGACCCCGGGCTCATCACATGGGCGGGCAGCCGCGAGGTGACAGGGGCCGATCTTCTCGTGGTCGATTCCCCGACCATGGTGGAGGAACTCGCCTCTGTCGGTATCGAACCCTTGGGTGAAGTTGTCCGGGTCGAGGCCGACGAGGTGGCCCAGCTGGTCGCGGCTGTGGCTGATGGGCGCTCCGTCGTGAGGCTCGTGGAGGGGGACTTCTTCACCGAGGCCGGGCACGTCGACGTTCTGCGGCGGCTCCTCGAGGGCAAACGTATCCGCACCCATCTGATTCCCGGGATCACGACCTGGAACGCGGCCCTGACCTACGGGGCCGTCGCCCCCACATCGGTGATGGGTTTCTGCGACACCTCCGTTGAGCTTCCCGGTAAGGATGGCTGGCCCAAGCGTGGCACCGTGGTGATCCGTGCCACCGACGAGTCGATTTCTCGAGTGGTCGACGAAGCCCGAGCCATCTACGGGAAAGACGCCGAGGTGCTGGAGTTGACCGGGCTCGGTGGCACCTCCCAGAAAACCCGCCTGACCACGTGGGGTGATCTCGGATCCGAACCCTGCGGTGGGCCCCGGTTCCTGCTCTTCGGACCCGGCATCGGAGACGTCGCGCGCGCCCGCGTTGACTGGTTCGAATCCAAACCGCTGTTCGACTGGAGCGTTCTCGTGCCGCGCACCAAGGACGAGGTCACGGAGCTGACGGACCACCTGTCCCGTTTCGGGGCCTCCACCGAGGTGGTGGCGACGATGTCCATCGAACCGCCGCGCACGGAACAGGCCATGGAAAAGGCCGTTCGTGGCATCGTTGACGGGCGGTTCCTGTGGGTGGTGTTCACCTCTCAGCATGCGGTGCGAGCCATCATGGAGAGACTCGCGGAGTACGGCCTGATTCGCGTGCCCTCTCCGGTATCCAGCTGGCTGCGGTCGGTCGCGGCACGGTGGAGGCCCTTGGTCGCGTCGGACTCACCCCGGACCTGAGGCCGTCGGAGGGCGATACCGCCCACGATTTGGCGTTGGAGTTTCCCGCCTACGACGACCTGATCGACCCCATGGCGCGGGTGCTCGTGCCGACCGCCGACGTGTCGGTGACGGATCTGGTGCAGGGGCTGACGAATCTCGGCTGGAGGTTGAGGAGGTCACCGCCTATCGGACGGTGCGCCGCCCCCGCCGCCCGCCGAGATCAGAGAACGCATCAAGACCGGGTTGTTCGACGCGGTGGTGTTCACCCTCGTCGTCGTCGGTTCGCAACATGATCGGTATCGCGGGCAAAACCCCACGCGACCTCCATCATCGCGGCCATCGGACAGGCCACCGCATCGACCTGCGAGATGCACGGCCTCAGGGTGGATGTGGTGGCGGATTCCCCAGCTTCGAGTCGGTGGCCATCGGCCTGGCGCGGTTCGCGGATGAGCGCCGCGCCAACCGGTTGGCGCAGGGACCGCCGGACACGAAAACCTTCCCAGCGGCGACGTCGGCGTCGCAAGGACTCCACCCGGAGGTCGTGATGCAGCAGCCGACGATGGTTCACCTGATGCGGCACGGGCAAGTACACAACCCCGAAGGGGTGCTGTACGGGAGGCTGCCCGGTTTCGGACTCTCGAACTCGGCCACGACATGGCGGCACGGCTCGCCGAGTACTGGAAGGGCGCCCCGCTGACGCACCTGCGCTGCTCGCCTTTGCAGCGGGCCAGGGAAACCCTCGCGCCCACCGCCGATCTGTTCCCACAACTCGACGTGGTCATTGATGAACGCGTCACCGAAGCGGCCAACGCCTTCGAGGGCAAGGTTTTCGGCGCCAACAACAAAGCTCTGCGGGATGTGCGCATGATCCGGCACGTGCTGAATCCGCTGCGCCCGAGCTGGGGCGAGCCTTACCGGGAGATCGTGGCGCGGATGCGAGCCGCGATGCAGGACGCCGCGGCGGCAGCCGGACCCGGAGGACAGGCGTTGGTTGTGAGCCACCAGCTTCCCATCGAGATGGCCCGCCGTGATGCCGAAGGGCAAACCGCTGGTTCACGACCCCCGTCGTCGCCGCTGCACCCTGGTTTCTGTGACCTCTTTCACGTTCCGCGACGGTTTCGTCACTGCCGTCGACTACGCGGAGCCTGCGCAGGACCTGCTTCCTTCCGCACGGGGGCGCAGGTTCCGGGTCGGGACCTGAAGCGTGCAACGCACGCACAAGGCCCCTTGCCAGCTCCGGGGGTGGGAGTGCACAATGGTGGCTTGCTTTCCCAATACCCGGAAGGAGTCGACGTGAGGGATTCCCACACCAACCGTTCCGCTGGTACGGGGGAAGTGACGTCCCTTTGTCCGACACCTCCACGTGGTTGATCGACCTGTTTGATGAGCAGGGGCCGACGATGCACCGGCTGGCCGTCATGCTCGGCGCCGAATCTGAGTCGGGCCACATCCCTGCGCACCTCGCTGCTGGGGTTGGCGAAACGTTCCAATCGGATCGTCGACCCATCGGCCCGGGTGGAGTATCTGGCGGAACAAGTGGTGCATCAGGCGCGTTCCGCGCGAGGGCCCGAGCGGAACGCTGGAGCTGCTGAAGATCGCCGATCCACGCCAGGAGGAGATTCGTCGCGCCATCCTCGCCCTGCCCATCCGGCTGGCAGAGATCCTGCTGGTCTCCCACTACCTCTCCGTTTTCGGGCCGGAGCTGGCCGGGATCATGCGGATGACGGTGCGGGGCTGCAACCAGCGACTCGAGGAAGCCCTCGACGCGCTGCGCAGGGCCGTCGGTGAACCGGAACCGGTGAGCCTACCCGGGGTGATCGAGTCGCTGTCGCAGGAACTGACGGCCGCGTTGCGTTCCGCCGCGCGGCTGGTCCAGTCCCCGGGAACTGAGACCCTGGAAGCAGAACTGCGTTCCCTCAAGGGAGCGCGGGCCCCGGGGTTCCGCTGCTGCTGGCCGTACTTGTGGTGCTGTTGGTTTTGATGCTGGTGTTCTCCGCGACCTGGATGCTCGGGCGCGCCCACCAGCCGACACCCGTTCCGACGTTGGTCGAGTCACCGCAGTCCGTTTCACCACAGGCTCGGGCACTGCCCGGCGCAGGTGCAGGCGGTGCCGGTGTACTACATCGGTCGCCAGGATGGGAAACTGCACCGAGAATTCCGCAATCTGGCGGCCCTCGGGGGACATGGTCTCGACGGTCGTGAACGCGATTCTGGCCGTGGCCCCCTCGATCCCGACTACAGGTCCGCCTGGAACCCGGGAGGGTCATCGGCGTCAGTCGCGAGGGATCAGTGGTGACCGTGAACCTGTCTGCCGACGCCTTCCCCGACGGCACCGACCAGGAACTGACGCAGCAGGCCATCGGTCAGGTCGTTCAAGCGGTCTACGAGGTCCTCGATGCCTCGGATCTGAAGGTTCGGTTCACGGCGAACGGAGCGGCGCCACCGGCTGCGTTTGCGGGCGAGCATCAGCTGCCGGGGGTGGCCTCGCTGGCGAAGTTGTGGATCGACACTCCCGGTAACGGGGCACGACTGGCTGCTGGGTCCGTCACTTTTTCCGGCGTGGTGCAACCAGCAGCAGGTCAGCCACGGGTGCTCGTCACCGATTCCAACGACACTCTGCTGGCCTCGCAGTACGCTCAGACTGAAGTGACAACGGGGAGCGACGGCTGGCGTCAGTGGTCGGTGTCGCTGACTCTGGGAGAGGGAAGCTACCTGGTACGTGTGGAAACCAGCTGGACCGATGACATGGGGGTCGTGCAGACGTCGCTGGAGAGTCGCAGCATCACTGTCGAGTGACGCTTCACGCGAGCCTCAACGAGAAGCGACCCAACCAGCCACCTTGGACGTCCAACGGGTAGGCATCAAACGGGTAGCCTCCGCCAGAATTGTGTTGCCCACTCCGTCGACGACGTAGGGGCGGTGACGACGCAACGCCCGGAACGCGCTGTCCACCACCTGCTCGACGCTGCGGCGCTGTTGCATCACCTGGTCGTTGCCTGCGGCGGTGAAGAAACCTGTTTCGGTGGGGCCGGGGCACACGGCCAACACCCGCACGCCGCTGTCGTGCAGTTCCGACCACAACCCGATCGATAGACGCAACACGTAGGCCTTCGTCGCGGCGTAGGTGGAGAACCCGGGGATCGGTTGGAAGGCTCCGGTGCTCGCGATGTTGATGACCGCCCCGCGTCCCCGCTGCTTCATGCCCGGCAGCGCGAGGCGGGTCAGTTCGGTCAGGGCCATCACGTTCAGCTCCACCTCGGCGGCGATGCGTTCCGGCGGCAGGTCGGTGAAAGTCGCCGATCGATCCCGAAACCCGCGTTGTTGATCAGGGTGTGGATCTCGCGGGAGGCCAGGTCGGCGGCCAGCACGGCCCGGGCGCCGCGGTTGGTGAGGTCGCAAGGGCCAGGCTCTCCACCTGACGTGCCGTGTCGTGCGTATCTCGGTCGCGATCGCATCCAGCTTGTCCGTGCTGCGGGCCACCAGGATCAGGTTCGCTCCCTGCCGCGCGAGTTCTCGCGCAAAACCTGCCCCGAGCCCACCCTGAGGCCCCCGTCACAACTGCCCAACCTGTCATGGGGAAAGTGTAGGCGTTCAAAGCATCGATTCTCAGGTGCAGGCACCCGGGTTGCGCAACTCTGCCGCCGCCTGGAAGGGAGAGATCGTCGGGGCCGGCCCTCGAAGCTTCTCCTCGAAGCCGGTTGAACAGACCTCACGAGCCTCAGCGAACCGGTCGTGTCGACACCATGGCGTGGGCGCCTGGTGTCTTGAGCCCGGGGCTGGTGTCCGGGAGCGGAGTGGGTTCCGATCCGGTGCGCTCTCCTCGCGGCTCGGCTCACCCGGTTTGGGGAGAGGAAGGTGCTCGCCTTCGGGTTCAATCAGTTTCGTGGCGGGTGGGGCCGGTGACGCGTGACAAGATGGGGGCATGCAGCATTTCGACATTGCCGTGATCGGATCCGGTTCGGGTAACTCCATCATCGACGAGCGTTTCTCCCACCTGGACGTCGCCTTGATCGAGGACGACCCGGTTTTCGGCGGCACCTGTCTGAACCGGGCTGCATTCCCACGAAGATGTTCGTGGTGGCTTCTGAGAGTGCCCGGATTCCTGGACACGCTGCCCGGCTCGGGGTGGACCTGGAATTCAAGGGTGCCGACTGGCCTGCCATCCGTGACCGCGTCTTCGGTCGCATTGATCCGATCTCACGGGCCGGACGCGAGTGGCGTCGCACAGGGAAAGGGTGACTCTTTCGAGGGCACGCCAGCTTCGTCGACGCCCACACCCTCCTGGTCGGCGACGTGCAGATCAGCGCCGACCAGATCGTCATCGCCACGGGGTCGCGACCCCGACCGCTACCGGTGGAGATCCCGGAGGAGCTGCGGTCGCGGTTCCACACCTCCGACGACGTGATGCGCATGGACGAGTTGCCCCGCCGGCTCGTCGTGCTCGGCGGTGGGTTCGTGGCCTGTGAGTTCGCCCAGATCTTCGCGGGGTTCGGGTCGCATGTGACCCAGATCAACCGCTCCGAGGTGCTGCTGCGCGGTGAGGACCGGGAGATCTCCGAGGAGTTCAAAGCAGGAACACGCCAAGCTGGTCAACCTGATCCTCAACCAGAGCATCGCCGAGGTCGCCACCGGTCCCGACGGAGAGGTGCTGGTCATCACCACCGACCGCAACGGCGTCGAATACGAGTATCTGGCCGACGCGGTGCTGGTGGCCACGGGGCGCATCCGCAACTCTGACTCCCTCAACCCTGGCTGCCGCCGGGGTCAAGGTGGGTCGGGGGACAGATCCGCGTCGACAAGCACCAGCGCACCAGCCAGCCGCATATCTGGGCGCTCGGTGACGTGTCCTCGGACCGGCTGCTCAAGCACGTCGCGAACGCGGAGGCCCGCACTGTTGCTGCGAATCTCCTCATCGACGGAGGCGAACTGGTTGCAACCGACCACCGCTACGTTCCCCACGCCGTGTTCACCGAACCGCAGATCGCCGCTGTCGGCGCCACAGAGGAGCAGCTGCAGGAATGGGGCACCCCTACGTGGGGTTCACGCAGCGCTATGCGGATGTCGCGTTCGGCTGGGCACTGGAGGACGAGGGGCATTTCGTGAAGCTGCTGGCCGACCCGCGTACCTGGCACCTCCTCGGCGCCCACATCATCGGACCCCAGGCAGCCACCTTGATCCAACCGATGATCCAGGCCATGAGCTTCGGCCAGACGGTGCAGGAACTGGCACGTGGCCAGTATTGGATCCACCCTGCGCTGACCGAGGTCCTGGAGAACGCCTCCTTGGCCTGCTGAAGGTACCCCGACCAAAGGAACTCAACGCCTGAAGTCGGGTTCAAGGCAAGCAAAGCGCCTGGGGAGTCCCGGAATAGAGACCCCTCCGAGCACATAGGGACCCGTCGACAGGATTGGAAAAACAGACCTAGGAGGAAACCATGTCCGACAAACCCGCCGTCATCACCAACCCGCTCACCAATCGAGGCACGGCCTTCACTCTTGAGCAGCGTCGCGAGCTGGGGCTGATCGGCAGGCTGCCCTCGGCGGTGGAAACCTCGACGAACAGGCCCGGCGCGCCTACACGCAGCTACGTTCCCAGTCCACCGACATGGCCTCGCTACATCTTCCTCGACCAGCTTCATAACCGCAACGAGGTGCTTTATTACCGGTTGCTGGTCGACCACTTGCAGGAACTGCTCCCCGTCGTGTACGACCCGACGGTGGGGGATGCCATCAAGGAGTGGTCGCGCGACTATCGTCGCTCCAGAGCCGTCTACCTCAGCATTGACCGGCCCGAGGACATCCGGGTCTCCTTCGAATCACTGGGGTTGGGAGCGGCGGACGTGGATCTTCTGGTCTGCTCCGATGCCGAGGAGATCCTGGGTATCGGCGACTGGGGTGTCAACGGTACCGACATTTCCGTCGGAAAACTTGCCGTTTACACTGCCGCCGCCGGCATCCACCCAGCACGCGCCATCGCCATCAACCTCGACTGCGGCACTGACAATCAACAGCTCCTCGACGACCCCGCCTATCTCGGCAACCGGCACCCACGCGTCCGGGGGGAGCGCTATGACGCTTTCATTGCCGAATACCTGAGGGTTGCCTCAGAGCTGTTCCCGCAAGCGCTGCTGCACTTCGAGGATTTTGGGCCGTCGAATGCCCGCCGCATCCTGGAGCGATACCGTGGCACTTATCGAATCTTCAATGATGACATGCAGGGCACGGGGGCCATCGTCACCGCGGCCGTGATCTCGGGCATGAAGGTGACGGGCACGTCTTTTGCTGACCAGCGACTCGTGGTCTACGGCGCCGGGACCGCGGGTACCGGTATGGCCGACCAGATTCACGCGGGAATGGTTCGCGATGGACTGAGTGAGACCGAGGCGAGGTCGCGGATCTGGCTGATTGACCGCGACGGCCTGGTCACCGACGACATGCCGGATCTGCCCGATTACCAGCAGGTTTACGCCCGCCCCGCCGCAGATGTGGCGGACTGGGAGCGTGGCTCCCGCGGAATCGGGCTGCTGGAAGTGGTGCGGAGAGTCAGGCCCACCATCCTGATCGGCACATCTACCGACCATGGTGCTTTCACCCAGGACGTTATCGAAGCGCTGTGCGTGGGGGCGGACCGTCCCATCGTGTTGCCGTTGTCGAACCCGACCGAGCGCATTGAGGCCATGCCCGCCGACGTGATCGCCTGGTCCGGCGGCAGGGCCTTGGTGGCGGCCGGCATCCCAGTGGAGGACGTGGAGTACGACGGCGTCACCCTACACCATCGGACAGGGCAACAATGCGCTGCTGTACCCGGGGCTCGGTCTCGGGGCGGTCGTCTCGGGAGCGAGGGAGATCACTGACGGCATGCTGCTGGCTGCCGCTGAAGCCGTCGCTTCGCGGATCCGCTGCCACGAGGAGCGGCGCTGCTGCCGCCGGTGCGCGATCTGCGGGCGTCATCGGCGATTGTTGCGGAGGCGGTCGCGCGATGCGCGGAGGCCGAAGGGGCCGCATCCCGAACCCACGATGACCTCGCCCGTGCCATCAAGGACGCAATGTGGGAACCGGTCTACGGTTCCTGGGAGTGAATTTTCCTGGTTGCACAGCCCTCAAACGGGAAGAAGGCCGCTTCGGCCTGGAGATCGAGTCGCATTCCGGCGACAACCGTGAGCCACGCCGGTATCACCCGAAGCGACCGGTGATGTAGTCCTCCGTGGCCTTCTTCTCCGGGTTGTGGAAGATGCGTTCCGTCGGGCCGATCTCCACCAGATGCCCCGGCTCTCCCTGGGCCTTCAGATTGAAGAAGGCCGTCTCGTCGGAGACCCGCGCCGCCTGTTGCATGTTGTGTGTGACGATGACGACGGTGTAATGCTCCTTGAGTTCGTGGATGAGATCCTCCACCGCGAGGGTGGAAATCGGGTCGAGGGCCGAGCAGGGCTCGTCCATCAGCAGCACATCGGGCTGCACCGCGATGGCCCGGGCGATGCACAACCGTTGTTGCTGCCCACCGGAGAGACCCACACCGGCTTTGCCGAGCCGGTCCTTGACTTCCTTCCACAGGTTCGCGCCCCGCAGCGCCTTCTCGACGGCCTCGTCCAGCACCGCGCGGTTTTTCTCCCCGTTGAGTCGCAGCCCGGAGGCGACGTTCTCGTAGATCGACATCGACGGGAACGGGTTGGGTCGCTGGAACACCATCCCGACCACCCGTCGTACCGCCACCGGATCGACGCCGGGGCCGTACAGGTCGGTGCCGTCCAGAAGCACCTCGCCGGTGCAGTGGGCGCCGGGAATGACCTCGTGCATCCGGGTTGAGGGTGCGCAACACCGTCGACTTGCCGCACCCCGACGGCCCGATGAAGGCCGTCACGCTGCGTGGTTCCACCACCAGGTTCACGTCGGAGACGGCGTGGAATCTGCCGTAGTAGATGTTGAGGTTTTTCACCTCGATGCGCTTCGACATGGATCCAGTATCCCTTCGGGTCGCGTTGCGGTCAGCGTGAGCCTGTTGCGGCTGGCGATGCGCCGAGCGATCAGGTTCAGCACCATCACGATCAGCACCAGGGTCAGGGCAGCCGCCCACACCCGGTCGGCGCCTGGCTGGCCCTCCGGCACGGAGATTCCCTGAGTTGATCATGGTGGGCAGCGCCCCATCGAGTTCCCGAACGGGTCGAGGAACAGATTCTGGGTGTAGCCGATCAGGATCAGCAGCGGCGCCGTCTCACCCATCACCCGGGCGATGCCCAGCACCACACCGGTCAGGATGCCGCTGTAGGAGGTCGGCACCACGATCCGAAGGATCGTCTTCCACTTCGGCACCCCCAGCGCGTAGGGAGGCCCTCACGCAGAGAGTCGGGAACCAGCTTCAGCATCTCCTCGGTGGATCTGAGTACCATCGGGAGCATCAGCAGCACCAGCGCCAGCACCGTCGCGAACGCCGAGGGTCGCTGCCCGAAGGTGGTGATCAGCAGGGCGTAGATGAACAGGGCCGCGACGATCGATGGCACACCCGTGAGCACGTCGACCATGAACGACACCACCCGTGCCGCCTTCGTGCCCCGCCCGTACTCGACGAGGAAAATCGCGCCCAGCATCCCGAGTGGCACAGCGATCACCGCGGTCAGCAGCCCCAGCATCAGGGTGCCGTAGATGGCTTTGGATGGCGCCGCCCCTGGCGTCGGTGGCCTGCGCCGATCCGAGCGGTGTCGTCCACCACCGCAACGATGGCGTGCGGGCGTCACCCGACCCGGCATCGGTGATCGCGACGATGTCGTAGGGTCGTCCGGGGTCGGGGGAGACGGGAGCTGTGGTCCGGTGCGGTAGGTGTTCACCCTTTCACCGACTGCGACATAACGCCCACCCGGTATGTAACGCCACTCGACGGCCTCGTCGGAGGGTGTGGTGTTCACGTCGCCCCCACAGGCGTCAGCGGCGAGCCGCACCTTCTCGGAGCGGTCCATGCAGATCACGTGGTAGTCGGCGCCGACGCTGTACAGCAGTGGTGCGCCCTCGACCGCCACCGAGACCAGGATCCACAGCAGGGGATGTGGCCGCGGCCACAGAGAACCACACGAAACCCGTCGCCAGGTTGTTCTTCACGGCCCGCCACCCGGTGGGGCGTTGCAGGTTCAAGGAGTTGGGGGACAGGGGAGCGGACATCAGGATGTCGCCTTTCCGCGTTCGGCGACGATGCGGGCCAAGGCGTTGACCGCGAATGTCAGGACGAACAGGACCAGGCCAGCGGAGATGTAGATCCCGGCCTTGTAGGCGGTGTCGAACTCGGCGGCGTTGCGGGCGATGATGGAGGCGAAGGTCTCACCGCCGCCGAAGATCGAGACGTTGAAGGAACTGGCCGAGAGGATCAGCATCACAGCGATCGTCTCACCCAGCGCACGGCCCAGCCCCAGCATGGCGGCCGCAGTAGCGCCGGAACGTCCGTAGGGCAGTACGGCCATGCGGATCGTCTCCCAGCGGGTTGCTCCGAGAGCCAGGGCCGCCTCGATCTGTTCTCTGGGGGTCTGGGAGAACACGTCGCGGGTGACGGCTGTGATGATCGGTAAGATCATCAAGGCCAGCACCAGAGATGCCGTGAACACCGTGCCAGGGGAGGTCACCTGCGTGCTGCCGAACAACGGGAACCAGCCCAGATGGGCCTGCAACCAGTGCGCGACGGGCTGCAGGGTCGGGCCGAGCACCTTGATGCCCCACAGCCCGAAGATCACCGACGGGACTGCCGCCAGCAGGTCGACGACGAACCCGATCCCCGAGACACGTCCCCCACGTACTGGGTCAGCAGCAGAGCGATCCCGACCGCCACCGGTACCGCGACCAGCAGCGCGATCACCGACGACAGCACCGTGGTCCACAGCAGTGCCGCGATGCCGAAGTGCGGGGACGTGAGGAGGAATCAAAGGTGGTGGAGGTGAAGAAGTTTGCGGTGTTGTCCAGCAGGGGCCGCCAGGCGTTGCCGAGCAGGAATGTTCCGATGATGAGCACCGCCACGACGATGACCAGGCTGGAGACCCGCGCGGAGCCGCCGAACAGCAGATCGCCGAGGTGAATGGTGCTGCGGCTCCGACTGGCTAGGACATCAGGGGCGGCACGGAGCGGGTTTTCCGTTCCCGGGGGTGCTGTGTTCGACGTTGCTCATCGGATCCCGGAGACGCTCCGGGTTCACCTTCTCCGCAGCTCGTCGGGCAGGGGCGCATAGCCGAGTTCCTCGAGGGAGGCCTGCGCGGTCTCGGAGGCGAACAATTCCAGGAAATCGCGCAGCAACTCAGGGTTGGAGGCGTCCGCGGAGCAGACGACCTCATAGGTGGCCATGACCAGCGGGTAGGCGCCATCACCTGGGGTGTAGTTGATGTCCAGGCGGATGCCGTCGTCGCCGGTTTCTGCCTCGGCTGTGGCGACGGCCCGGCTAGCTGTTTCCCGACAGCGCCACCCCGTCGATGCGAGAGCGACCTTCAGGTCGCGTCTCCAGGGCGGCGCCCCATCTCAAGGTAGGTGATGGAATTGCGGGTGCTTTGCGACGGCGTCCGCGACACCTGCTGTTTTTCTCCTTGCCCTCGCCCCGAGCGGCGGGCCATTTCTGACGCGTCGTGCCCCAGGCGTCGCCGGTGGTCTTGGCCAGGTATTTCGTGAAGTTCTCGGTGGTTCCGGACTCGTCGGCTCGATGGAACACCGCGATCCCGGCGTCGGGGAAGCGAAACCCCGGGATTGGCAGCTGCTATCGCGGGGTCGTTCCAGCGGGTGATGTCGCCGGTGAAGATTCGTGCGATCAGTTTGGCGCTCAGGTTCAGATCCGTGACGCCCTCGACGTTGTGGGCGATGGCGATGGGTCCAAGGACCATCGGAAGATTCAGGCGGTGTTTCCTCGGCACCGCTTCTCCGCCTTCTCGGTTTCGATCACCCCGTCGTGCTCCCTGTGACTGAGTGGGGAGTCGGAGCTGGCCAGGTCGACGGTGCCGCCGAAGAATGCCTTGACTCCGGCGCCGGAGCCGGAGGTGGTGTAGTCGATGACGGTGCCAGGGCAAGCCGCGGTGTAGTCCTGGATCAGTTTTTTTCCATCGCGGTTCGTTGCGAACTCGCCCCTTCTCCCCGGAGTGCCCGCCCGGGCAGTCGGGCCGGTGGGAACCTGCGGTCCCTGTGGCGATGGGGTGAACGGCAACACCTCCGCTCCAGCAGCCGGTCAGCAGCAGGACGCTGCAACCCAGCACTGCGGTCAGACGCACCCTCAGGTTACGAAACCTCACGGTCAATGAAGCTAGACGTGCAAGGTGACAACACGCCTACACCTGGGTTAACGCTCGGTGAACGCTGAGTCGATCCGACCGACCCTTCGATGGTGTCGGCTCTACCGCTGGTGTGCTGGCTTTGCTGAGGTTCGCTGGCTTCGCAACGCGGGCAAACGTCACCAAGGCCATGCGCCGAGGAGCAGGAAGACACGGGCCCCGGTGATGCGATTCCTCAGCCGAGAAGGTCGAGTTCTGGGTGGTCGGAGGTGAGCCAGACGTGGTAGGCCTCGGCCCGCGACCCAGGTCCGCGTCGGTCAGGGGTGAGGGCTCCGGCGGTGAAGAAGGGTGCGACGAAACGGGTCCCGATCATGTTGCTCATGGCCTGGAAGGGGCGCAGCAATTCGTGCAGCTCGTAGTGGTATTCGCCGCTGCGGTCGTAGCTGGAGGCCGGTGCCCCGAGGGAGGCAGAGATGGCGACTTCCTTGCCGTGGAGGGCTTTGCCGGTTGAACTGTAGGCCCAGCCGTAGGCGAGGACGTCGTCCTGCCACTGCTTTGAGCAGGGGCCGGGGAGGAGTACCAGTACATGGGGAACTGCAGGACGATCCGGTCGGTGGCCTCGCAGACGGCCTGCTCGGCAGCGACATCGACCTTGAAATCCGGGTAAGGGCGTACATGTCACGGACCTCCACCGGGTTTTCTGCAGTTCCGGCGCCGCGGGCCGCTTGCGCGAGGCGGGCATTGATCCGGGATGCGGCCAGGTTGGGGTGGAAGAGCAGGACCGTGGTGTTCATGGGGACTCCTTGGAGAAGAACCGGCGGGAAATCGCGCGACCGGCAGCCGCGGTTTCGGACCGGCGCCGGGGGCAAGACGCCCCGGTTCGCGTGAGTGACGCTGCAAGTGTAGTTCGCAGGGAGCGGAACCAATGGATGTTTCGTGGGGCAGGTCACGCTCTGGGTGGCGCGGTCCGTGAGGCTTGCCCTCCGGAGGCCATCGTCTAGGGTGTGTGGCGTCACGGGGCCAGGGATGAGGAGCAAGAGCCCTCCTCGCCGGGTGATTATCACACCCAGGTGATGGAAATCGCTGAAAGAGCTGATGGTATTGACTACAGATTATGCCACCTGGCTAAGATAATTGGTGAACAACGAAGGAGCGTGAGGAATGCATCGGAACCAAGAAGCCAGACCCGGCGCCTCGTCCGGGCTGCGACCTGTCTGGTCCTCGGCCTCGCGACTGCCTTGTCCTTCGGCGGCACCGCGGTCGCGGATCAGGCGGGCCACGAGGAGAAGATCACGTCGAATGGGGAGCGGCCACCTGCGCCGGTGAACGTGCCGAACTACGGCACCACCCTCAAGGGCGACACTCCGGTGGCGGTCGTCGTCAGCAGGGGATAGGCGGCAAGCTCAACGTCGTTGATCTCGTCAGTGGGACAACCATCGTCCAGAAGGACTTCGCCAGCGAGACTCACGATGTGCAGCCCTGGGGGTTCGCCACCCTCAGCGACAAGTCGGTCCTGATCGCGGCCGGGCTGAGCGGCCTGTGGCGTTACGACCCCAAGGATGACAGCGTTGAGCACCTCATCGAGGGAGACAACAAGGCAATCAAAAATGCCAACTTCTTCTGGGACGTCGTCGTTGACGAGCACGACACTGCCTACATCGCCACCTTTGCCGGCAAAGGGAAGGGCGGTGGCCATGTGCTGACCTGGAGCAAGGACAGCGGGCCGGGCTTCCTCAAGGGGGGCGACCCCGTCGATCCGGAGCAGCCGCAGGCCCGGAGCATTGCCTACGAGAACGGCAAGGTCTACGTGGCCGTCGGGGCGAGCGCCCCGAAGGTTTACCAGATTGACCCGAGGACCGGGGCGAAGAAAGCTCTGCCGCTGCCCGCTGAGGTGTGTTCCACGGGGCTGTTGCCTCACCTCGAGGCCAGGGCGGGCAAACTGTATGTGGAATCCTGCGACGAGAAGCGAAACCTCGTTCACGATCTCGCATCCGGCACGTCCAGCTGGTTGAACGAGGCCAGTGGCAAGGTCATCTCCCGCCCCGGGGAGGCCACGAAGGTCTACTACGCTCGCAACAAGCAGCTGGTGGAGTACGATCCCGACACCGCCACGCACACGTCGCTGCCCGCTGGAGGCCAGCTGCTCACGCGGCTGAGCCCGAACAGCTGGGTCACCCACGACATGTTCGTCTCCTCGCAGATGCACAGGGGGAACCCTGACCATCTACGACACCACCAAGCAGGGCGCGGACTCCGTCAAGAGGATCGATGGCAATGATGCGCTCAAGGGCCGGACCGTGCTATTCAGTCAATGGTGGCCGTGGACAACGGCAGGCTGTTCGCATCCTGGTACATGACGGCGGACCAGCTGCTCAGCGTCACCCCCGGTGAGAGGGCCGACGGCGCGACATTCACGCTGGTGGACTCCCCGACCGGTCAGGGAGAAGGGATGGCGGTGAACGGTGACACGCTGGTCGTCGGGCTCTACCTGGGTGCCCTGGTCACGTCCCGCTCCACCACGAATGATGCCGAGTACAAGGCCGTTCCCGCATCGGTTGACAGCCAGGATCGCCCCTACGCAATCACCCACACCACGGACAATGTGTTCGCCATCGGGACCGTTCCGAAGGACGGCAAGCTCGGCGGAGCGCTGGCTTTCTACGACGCGAACGCCCACAAGGTTCAGAAGACCATCGCATTCGACAGCCTGAGCTACGCGGCGGGTGTCCCGCAGGATCGCCTGGCTCAGCAGTCGCCGATCTCTATGGCCTACCGCAACGGCAAGCTCTACATCGGCACCACCGCGCGCGGCGGACACAGCAATGTGGCGGTCGACAAGAAGACCAACAAGCCGCAGGAGGCGCAGCTCGTTGAGTTCGACGTCGCCAGCAGCACGGTGACGCGCATCGTCAACCCCTTCGAGGGTGAGGGCCAAAACGCCATCACGGCGCTGACCTTCGGCGACGACGGGATGCTCTACGGCATCACCGGGGCCCAGGTGTTCAAGGTGGATACCGCCTCCTTCGCGATCACCAAGAACAAGGTGCTCAAGGACGCCCAGGAGGTCAACCGCAGCTGGCTGGTCCAGCACGGCGGACAACTGTTCGGGGTCGTGCAGGGCGCTCTACGTGATCCAGACCAGCGACCTCACCTCACAGCCCATCGCCAGTGGCGGCGTTGGCGCCCTGACCCTCGGGAAGGACGGCTACCTGTACTACGCACGCGGGGCGGACATCTACCGCAACGACTACGCGAAGGCAGGGCGATGACCATCTGGCCGATCGCTCCCGACCCAGACCACCCCGGCGCCGATCTCGTTGCCGAAGTCCGTGGCCTCAACGCCGGGCACCCGCCCGACACCACGGAGTAGTCGGGGAAACGACGTCCCGGGGAAGTAGGGGTGCCTCCCCGGGACGTCGGGAAAAGGGTTCCCGGAGGTCACGGTCTCCGGGAACCCTGCATGTTCGGGCCGAGCGGATGGCCGGTAGGTCGTGGGCCGCGGTTGTGTCCTCGGGCGCGCAGTTTTCCTGCCCCCAGAGCACGTATGCGAGGAGCAGGAAACCGGCGCTCAGCATTCCCACCCACGGCCACCAGGCGGGACGTGCAGGGGTTCAGGAAGGCGTACATGGGTTTGTCGTTCAGCGCATCCCAGGCGTAAATGAACAGGTACGGAACCAGCGACAGCGTCCAGGTCAGCGGAACCCACCAGGGCAGCAGGGACTGGTTCCTGCCCACGAGGATCCAGTCGATCACGGACAGAACCGGCAGTGCCAGGTGAGGAATGAAACTCGTCGGCGTACTCAGGTTGCCGGAGAGGATGAACCCGAAGACCAGGCCCGTCAGCAGAGATGCACACGTCGAGAACCCGCGCAACCAGCCCAGATTCCCCTCCAGCTTCCGACGTGCCGGGAAGGTCAGGAAGAACAACGGCCTCGAGTAGCCCGAACAACGCCACCAGGAACACGAGAATGGTGGAGATTGTCGTGAAGTACAGCACCTGATTCAGGATCTGCGGGAGCGTCCTCAACAGGGGCGAACATTAGGATCAGCCCGGCGCCGGAGATCAGGGTGAGGATCAAGCGCCAGATCAGGGTCAATGTCAACTCGGTGGTGCTTGCTGGAGGCAGGAGACCGGCAGGTGCGGGGGCGGTGGATGGAGCGGGTTCCGGGGAGCATGTCCGGATGATCCCAGAAGCTGTGTCAACGGACCTGCAAGAAATTGATCGAGCCGGTTCGTGGAATCCCTCAGGCCATCAGGCGCAGGCGGTAGGCATCGACGGAGTGGGCGAGGGAAGGCCACGCGCCCAGGTGTGAACCTCCTCTGCGACGATTCGTCCCTGCCGGAGCCTGCCCTCGTGAGTTCCTGCCGCGCGATGCGGGGTCACGACCACGTTCGGCAGGGTGCGCAACTCGCTGTCGGGGGGCAGGGGTTCCTCGTCGAACACGTCGATCGCTGCGTCCAACCGGCCTGATCGCACCTCGGCGAGCAGCGCCTGTTCGTCCACCAGCCACGACCGTGCCGTGTTTACCAGGCCCGCTCCGTCCTGCATCAACGCCAGCTCGCGGGTTCCCAGCAGGTGGCGGGTCGTAGGCAGTGATGGGGCGTGCAGAGCCACGATCCGTGCCCGTTCGAGCCCCTCATCCAGGTGCACCAGTTCCGCTCCGAGCCGTGAGGCCTCCGCGGGATCCAGGGTCGGATCAACGATCAGCGGGCGTGCCTCCAGCGCGCGAAGCAGCGACAGGTAGGCTCGTCCCGTCCTGGACGCGCCCACCACGGTGATCACCGACCCGCTGAGTTCGTGCTGCGTGCCGAAGACGGTCGTGTCGGGCCAGGTGCCCTCGTGCATCGCGTGGTCCATGCGATGAATCCGGTGCAGGAGGGTCAGGGTGAACGCCAGCGACACTTCCGCGACGGCGGGTGCCATGGCCTGGCCTGCCTGCGTGACGCTGATGCCGCGGGCAAACACCTCATCGGTGATGAACGACCGGATACTGGCCCCGGTGTGGGCGACAAGTCCGAGTGACGGCATCCGGTCCAGCAGGTCAGCCCCCAGGCGAGGAAATCCCCAGCTCGTGATGAGCACCCGTACCTCATCGAGGTCGGTGTCCCCGGGGAAGGAGTCGACCCGGAACGGGGCGGGGCCGCCCAGGGCGACGGCGGCGTCCTGGAGCAGGCCGCGGGAGGTCTTGTCGAAGAACTCCCGGGACAGGGCCTCAGGCACGACCGCGAGCAGGACAGGGTGGTTCCGCATCTCAGAACCTCCCGTCCCGCACCGCCCATTTCGTGGGCTTCCGGTCATCGGCAGCCCGTCGAGCATCCACCGGGCCTGCCACTGGATCAACCGGTCAGCGGTCACGTCGGGGCGACCGAACATCGTCATGCAGCGCGTGGAATCGCTCAACAGTGCCGTCGGCCCCGGGGAACCAGTGAAACGCGCATCCGTGCCAAACAACTCCGCGAACCGGTGCGCCACATCCCGGACTTCCAACAGTTCCGGGCCGGTCAGGTTGATCGTGAACACCTCCGGGCTGGCGTGGGTGAGGCTGCGGAGCACCACCTCGTTCGCATAACCCTGCCAGACCACATTGACGTGGCCGATCGTGATCGGTACCGGTTCTCCCGCGACGATGAGGGCAGCGATGTCTGCCAGCACTCCATAGCGCAGGTCGATGGCGTAGTTGAGACGGATCACGCTGAGCGGGGTTCCCCACGTGCGTGCCGCGAACCCAAACACCCGTTCCCGCCCCAGGCAGGACTGTGCATATTCCCCGACAGGCTCGGGCGGTGTCGCCTCGGTTGCCCCGCCGCTGCCGGGGGTGACGAAGGGTAGACATTGCCGGTGGACAACGTCACGATGCGGGAGGTGCGGTAGCGGCGGGCCACCCGGCCCGGCAGGGCGGTGTTGATCTCCCACGCCCATGACGGGTTGTTCCCGGCCCCAAATTTCGCACCCACCATGTGGATCACACCGGCTGCCTCAGGCAGCGAGGAAAAGGTCGTCGTGTGCGACCAGATCGAAGGGATCACGTTCACCCCGGCCTCGGTCAGGTCGCGACGCAGGCTGTCCTCGGGGAATCGGGAGACCGCGTGGACGACGTCATCTGTACGTCCTGCGGCATCCAGCCCGGCCCGGGCCAGTTTCGCCAGGGAGGGGCCCATCTTGCCCCCGGCTCCCAGCACGACCAGGTCTCCTGACCAGCTCCGGAGGTCCGTGACGAGTTCCGGGCGCGGGCTGGCCAGGAGCCGCTCCAACGTCGTCTCGTCTGTGACTGTGGTTGGCATGGTGTGTGTGGTCATTGCTCATCCCCTGATTCCGGTGCTTGTGCATCCCTCCTGGACATGACGTTGCGCCACGAGGTACGCCATGAAGAGTGGCAGCAGCGCCACCGTCGAGCCCGCGAGGGTGACGTTCAACGGCACGGTCTGCTGCTGGAGCGAGGCAATCCCGACCGTCAGGGTCCACATCTCGCTGCGTCTGCCCACGATCAGGGGCCACAGGAAGTCGTTCCAGTGCCACAGGAGGACGAAAAGCCCGAGGGTGGCCAGGATCGGTCTGCTGAGCGGCAGCACGATGCGCCAGAAGATCGTGAACTCACCCGCACCGTCGACGTGAGCGGCCTCAAACAGCTCGTCGGGGAGCCCGTGGATGAACTGGCGCATCAGGAACACCGCCTGCGCATTCGCCAGGGTCGGCGCGATCATTCCCCAGTAGGTGTTGATTCCCTTCCACGTGCTGATGAGCATGAACGTGGGAATCACCGTGACTTGGAAGGGCACCATCACCATGGACAGGAAGGTCCAGAACATGACCTCCCGACCGGGGAAACGTTTCTTGGCGAAGGCGTAGCCGGCCAGGGCCGAGACGAACAGTACGATCACCACCGATGTCACCGAGTAGATCACGGTGTTGAGAAGCCATCTGGGCAGATTCTGCCCGGAGAGCACCTGCCGGTAGGAGTCGAGCGAGACATCACTGAACGGCCATAACGACCCGGGCAGCTCGACCGTGCCCGATTTCAGGCTCAGCACGATCATCGCGTAGAAGGGGAACAGGCAGGCAGAGGCCATGAGTAAGAGCCCGACCCACCGGATCACGACGACGAACCGGCGGGGGCGCAGAGCGCGATGGGAACGGGTGCGGATCGTGACCGCCTTCCCAGGACGACACGCTGGATGAGCGCCACCGAGAGGGTCATGATGAACAGGACCACTCCGACCGCGGAGGCGTACCCGTGGTCCGAGTAGCGGAACCCCTGGTCGTAGAGGAACAGGCTCAGTGAGCGGCTGGAGTTTGCTGGACCGCCGCCGGTCATGACATAGATCACATCGAAGACCTGGAAGGCGACGGTGGTCTCGAGCACGGCCAGGAAGAACAGGGCGGGCCTCAGGGTCGGAAGAAGGACGTGGCGGAACCGTCCCCAGGCTCCGGCGCCGTCCATCAGGGCCGCCTCCTCCAGGTCCTGTGGAACGTCCTGCAGGGGCCGCCACCAGGATCAGCATTCCGTACCCGAAGCGCGACCAGATGCTGACCACGATGACGGCAGGGAAGCACCAGGATCGTGCTGCCGAGCCACGAGCCCCCGAGCCCGAGCGGGGTCATCAGCGTCGACCAAGGACCATCGGTGGAGAAGATCCACTTGAAGACCGATCCGAGCAGCACCAGCGACGTGATGAAGGGCAGGAAGAAGACCGAGCGGAAGAATCGCGCCCCACGGAACCCGCGCCGTAACCCCAGCGCCAGCACAGTTGACAAAGCGATGGAAACGGGAACCGAGAACAGCACGTAGGTCAGGGTCACCGATAGCGCCCGCCAGAACACCGGATCGGCGATCAGCCGGACGAAGTTCTCACTCCCAGCCCAGGAGAACGAACCCTCCACGCCAAATCTGAAGAGGCTCAGCAGGATGCCTGCGGCTGCCGGGCCGAAACGGAACACGAGGAACAGTGCGAATGCGGGCAGCACGAACAACATGCCGGTGCGTGCACTCCGCCCGGCCAGTGGGTTCCTGGGCCGGCTCTGCCGCGGTAAGTGGGTGAGCACGATGTCCCGCTCTCACCGGAGGAGCGGTTTTGCGGCCTGGGCGGCGTCCGCCAGGGCCTGCCGTGGCGATTTCTGTCCCAGCAGCGCAGCCTGGATCTCGGGGAGAGCACCCCCATGACCTGACGGGCGGCGTGATTCTGTTCTCCGAATCGGACGGTGGGAAGGGTCTGCTCGACTCTGCTCTGGAGCGGGCTGCCGGCGTACAGTGGCGTGGTTCCTGCCGCGGGGGAGAAGTACCCCCCGGCTCGCAGGTAGTCGATGGAGTTCACGGGGTCGGTCACGAATGCTGCGAACCTTCCCGCGGCCTCCTTGTTTCGGGACCCCTTGAGCAGCGACAGGGAACCGACTGTGCCGTAGGCCACCGACTGTTCATCGGTGAGCGGCGGCAGGACCACGACGTTCTCCTCACCCAGAACCGGCGCCAGATCGACGGCAGGGATTGACCACGTGCAGCCGGAACGTCCCGCAGCGAACTCGGTTTGTTCGGTGTTGAGGGCGGTTGTGAGGAATCGGGCTCGAGGGCGTTGCCCCGTGCCAGCGCGGTCAGGAACTCGAGTGCCCGGACCCCTTGGGGGAAATTGAAGGCGATCTGTTCATCTGCGTCGAAGACGGATCCTCCGGCCTGCCACAGCAGGGGGTAGAACGACATGTTGAGGGTCTGGCCTGGATCAGCCGAGTAGGTGAGGGCGTACATGCCTTTCTCCGTGAACCGGGGCGCCATCTCGGTGACATCCTCCCAGGTGCTCGGATATGTCATGACCCCGGCGGCCCGGAAAGCCGTGGCGCTGCACACCAAGGGGTTGGAGCTGATCAGCAATGGAGCGCCCAACATCCTATCTCCTGCGGTGACGGCCTGCGCCACGTTGGGGAGCAACGTGTTCCTGCGGTCCTGCCCAAGGTAGGCGTTCATCGGCTCGATCGAGGCCTCGTAGCTGGAGAGCTGATCCGGCACGAGATAGACCAGATCAGGGGCAGTGTCCGATGTGATTGCGGTCTGGAGGGCCTCGTCACGCTTCGCCCAGGGGAAGATCTCGACATCGATCTTGACCTCCGGGTTGGTCTCGTTGAATTTGGAGACCAAAGTTCGCCCACAGTTCCTTATGGCGGGCGTCGTCGCTGATGGTCGGATATGTCCACACCGTGACCGTCTGCTCATCGGATCTCGTGGCGCCGCCGGCGCATCCGCTCAGGATGATCAGCGCCGCCAGGCTCAGTGCCGCTACCCGCAAGAGCTTTCTCATGACCCGACGCTCCTTCGGTTGATCCCGGTTTTCGTTGAAGGATTCCGCGGACAGGGGGAGGATGTGGCCGCGGAATCCAGAATTATCATAACCGGGTGTGAAAACTCATGGAAGAGCCACGCCGTAAAAAAATAAATTATATTACAGGGGTATGATAATCTTTCCAAGAGGTGGGTTTGTCCGTGGACGCACGGGCGCGATATTGGGGGTGGAAGGAGCAGCCATGCAGTCCTCGACTGCGATCAAGGCCGCCGCGTGGCTGCGCGACACAGGTCCCGCTGGAATCACGGCCCTGGCCCGCGACCTGAAGCTGTCACGTACATCCGTCGAAAAATGCTCTGCCGTTTTGCAGCGTCACGATCTGATCATCGAGGTTCCGGGACGCTCCCACGGAGCTGGTCGTCCGGCCCGGCACTACGCGTTTCACGCTGCCGGCGGGCTGGTCGCTGGCGTCGACATCGGTGTCCACAGCCTGCGGGTCGTGGTGGCCGACCTGGCCGGCGCCACCCTGGTTGCCTCCACCACCGACGGAGTGGACCCAACCCTCGATCCCGCGACACAACTTGACACGGTCATCGGACAACTCGGTGAGGCGATATCCGGATTGGATCCCGGGCGCTTGCGGGCGATCGGGATTTCCCTGCCCGGCATCATCGACAGGGTTCGGCAATGTGGTCGCCTCCGTGATCTTCCCGGCCTGGGCGGGGGTCGACATGGTGGGAGAGCTGCGAGCACGGTTCGGTTGCCCCGTCATCATGGACAACGGGGTCCGGCTGGCCACCGTAGCCGAACACCACATGGGCTCCGGTCGGCGTTTCGACGACGTCTTGTACCTGTCGGTGGGAACCCGGATCGCCGCGGGAATGATCCTGGGAGGCCATCCACGACGGGGGGCGCACAATGTGGCCGGGGACATCGGACGGGTCGCGTTCCGCGGGCTCAATGAACGCACCGGCCAGATTCGATGGCGCAACGGTCGCACCGCCAAGGAGGTGTTCGCGCTCGCCCGCCAACAGGATGCGCACGCCCGGAAGGAACTGCGTGAGTTCATCAACGAGCTGGCCCGGGGAGTCGCGACGGTCGTGATGGCCATTGACCCCGCGATCGTGATCATCGGCGGTGGCATGTCCCTGGCCGACGAGGGAACTGCTCGAGCCGCTCCGGGAAGCGATGGCCCGCCACATCGGTCTGCCTCTCGGATTGCCCGTCATCGCGTCCCGGCTGGGGATGAGGCGGCGGTGCACGGAGCTCTCGTCTTCGCCTTCGACCAGTGTGCCGAACACATCTACCGGGTTGGCGCCCTGCCGCCCCCCACGATCACTCCGATGGTCAGGAAAACCGCTCGGTGAGATCATGGCTCGGTTGCACCGAGCCCCGGTGCCGACTCGAAGGAGAGCACCCATGCCGTCCCTGATACCGCTTCCTGCCGCTGTCGAATGGGAGGAGCGGAGCACACGCTGACCGAGCGCAGCACGATCGGTTGCCGCGTCGGGGCGGGACCGGAGGAGACCGGTGCCGCACGGGCAGCACGGCTGGTGTTGTCCACGACCACGGGTTTTGCCGCTGCCCGTTGCCGACAGAGTCGGACATTCTCGTCGGGATCGACACCGGTTTGCCCGCCGAGGGCTACCGACTCGAGGTGCGTCCCGACGGCGTGACCATCGCTGCGGCTGACCGGCGGGGCGCGCTGTGGGCAGCCCAGACCCTGCTGCAACTCGGAGGCGACGACGTCTACACCGCACCGCTGGGTGCTCCGGTGAAGGTGGCGACCGCGCGGATCGAGGATGCGCCCCGGTTCACGTGGCGTGGCGCGATGCTCGACTCGGCCCGGCACTTCCTGCAGGTGGCGGAAATCCTCGACTTCATCGACTGGATGGCTCGCCACAAACTCAACGTCCTCCACTGGCATCTCACCGACGACCAGGGCTGGCGGGTCGCCTCGGAGCACTACCCGTTGCTTGCGGAGAAAGCCAGCTGGCGTCCCCACACCGTGAACCCGACCTGGGGTGGTGACGGCACCCCGCACGGCGGCTGCTACAGCAGCTCTCAGATTGCCGCCGTCGCCGAGTACGCCCGGCAACGCGGCATTGGGGTCGTCCCCGAGATCGACCTGCCCGGACACGCCTCAGCCCTGTTCTCGGCCTATCCCGGGATTGCCACCGACCCCGCGGCGGTCACCGGGGTGGCGTGCCATCCGGATATCTTCGATAACGTCCTCAACTTCTCACCCGAGGCCCTCGACTTCGCGCACGGGATCTGGTCCGAGGTGCTGGAAGCAACCGGTGCGCGCCACGCCCACATCGGCGGCGACGAGGTTCCGACCGCACAGTGGGAGGCCTCCGAGGAAGTGAAGCGACGGGCCGCGAGGTTCGGCGTCAACGACATCAGCTCACTCCAGCGTTGGTTCACGCTGCACATGCGCGACTGGTTGTTGCAGCGCGGGGTCACCCCCATCGGATGGGACGAGGTGATCGGCGACGGGCCCGTCGCGGGCATGGTGTGCCAGGCGTGGCGAGGCGCGCAACACGGCGTCAGGGCGGCTGAGCAGGGTATGGACGTGATCGCGAGCCCTCAACACCCACACCTACTTCGACTACTACCAGTCCGATCTGCCGGGTGAACCCTACGCGCAGCCCGCCACCACCACCCTGGAACAGGTCTACGGCTTCGACCCGCTCGAGGGCATGCCGTCCGAGGTGACGGAGCGCGTGCTGGGAACGCAGTTCCAGCTCTGGTCGGAGTTCCTGCCCACCTACCGGGCCGTGCGGTACGCGGCCTGGCCGCGCGGCTGTGCGCTGGCGGAGGTGGCATGGTCGCGACCGGAGGGCGGGATTTCACCGAGTTCACCTCCCGGCTTTCGGGACACCTCAAGCGTTTCGACGCGGCGGGCCTGGGGCACCGTCCCCTGAGCGGGCCACGCCCCTGGCAGGGAGGGCGGCACCGGATGGCGCTGCCGCCCACCCGAGGAGCAGGATCGTTGACCAGCACATCGCAGGCTGGTCCCTGCCGGTGCGCTCGCCTGGACGGGCCGTGGGGCGGGTCCGCGGTCGTGAGCACGGACCCGCCAGTGATGTCTCACGGGGCGAGTGCAGCACCACCGGCCAGTTGTTGTCCCCTCCGGAGGTCGAGATAGTTCCAGAAAGTGGTGTCCAGCCACTGGCCGCCGTGCAGGTGCTGGGCCCGCGACTCGGTGAAGGCCGCGGGCCAGGTGAAACCTCGACCGGAACCGTTGCGGTGAGCCGCGAACTTCCAGCGGCTGCCACCCTCAGGCAGCAGTTCAAGGTCGTAGGTGTTCCCGGCATACAGCGTGACGTCCTGAGAGGTGGGTGCGTCGTACCAGACGAAGTTGGTCACGTTGATGGCTTCTTTCTTGCCATTGATGGTTCGGTAGCCCATCGTGTACGGCGCGAACCTCGCCTCGTCCCGGATCACCCCGGAAACCAGCTCCCGTGATCCCTCCAGGAGACGCCACCGCAGGCTGCCCGCGATGGTGGCGACGGTCGCCACCGACATTCCCGTGACATGCTTGTCGGCGGAGGGGGTGAAACGTTCCCGGATCGGCTTGGCGGCATCGGCCTCGTAGGTGCGTCCGGGGTCGACGCTGCCGCTTTCCATGTCGGAGGAACCCTGTGATGCGCCGTCAACGGTGGTGAGCTGCATGATTGGGGCGATCAGTCTCTGGTTCCCCGAACCTGTTGTCGTGAGGTCGAGCCAGGTGCGTTCCGCGCTGGAGTTCGGGGAACGATCTCCAGCAGCGTCGCCCAGTCGGTGTCATCAGCCATCTGGCGGGGCGGCCAATGGAGCTCGGGACGAGTACGTTGTTGCTGCTGATGAAATTCGCGACCGGATCCGGATCGACGTTCTCCAGTACTACGTGGTACAGCTCGCCCGCGGCCAGGGGTAGTGTGCTCTGCTCGAAGGTGAGCTCGTCCATCAGTGACTGCGATGACTCTGGAGCCAGGCCCGGGGCGAAGTGGGTGCGGGCCAGCGGAGAGCCATGTAGGACGGGCAGGTGCTTCTCGGAGCCGTCATCGGGAAACACGGTGATGCGGATCCTCCCGCCCGTGCCACTCGAATAGCCGGAGCCAGCCTGCCAGTACAGGCGGATCTTCTGCAGCAGCCCGGTGATTACGGAACGGAACCGGATGGACACGATCCTGTCGGCCTTGTTGTGCACGCCGACATGGGTGTTGTACAGGGTTGACATGGTGAACACACCGGGGCCGTAGAGTCGGGAGAATTCCGCCGAATCCAGGCGAAACCCTCCTTCGGGTGGCAGCACCAGGCGGGAGGACTCCCCGGTGGTGGCCGGGTCCGCGGTTTCGGCGTGGGCGAGTGTGCTGGGAAGACCCAGCGACGCCGCCACCGACAGACCTACCGCGCCGAGTGAACGGCGCGATATGTGGGGATTGAGTCGGGAAGAAGCTGTTCATCGCAGTTCTCGTTTCCCTCGTTGCCTGGTCAACAACTCTATGGTCCTTGGCCGTGTGGTTCTGTCATCCGAATGGCCAATTCGGGGACGCGCTCTACGCCGTCGGTTTGAAGGTTTCCATGGTGACCAGACCGTCGGGGCCGAAGTGCAGGGCACGCACCTCCGAGACCACCATCGGTTTGTCCTTGACCCCCAGGCCCTGCGTACATCTCCGGAAGCACCGGACGGTGGCCGCACACCGCCGTCGGGCGGTCAAGATTCTTCAGCAGCTCCGCCATGAGTTTGCGCACCGCTTTTGGGTTCTTCGCCGCAGATTCCTCGGTGAGCTGGTCGTAGGTCTCGATGCTGATCTTCTGGGTTTTGGCGTAGGGGCTTGAGCGTTTCCTTGCAGCGTGCCGATGCGGAACTGACGAGACGTTCGATCCCGAAGGCCGCCAGCACGTCGACGAGGCGGTTCGCCTGATCCCGACCCCGGCCCGAGAGGCGGCGTTTCCGGTCGTCACCGGACCAGTGCTTGCGTTGCATCGCCTTGGCGTGCCGGACGATCAACAGCGCATTCGTCGGAGGGGTCGCGACGGCGGCCTCGATCACGGCGCGTTCATCCGGGTGGGTGGCCTTCTCCAGCGCCGCATCGATAGGAAACCACTTCACAGCCGACACCTCGTGGTCGGGTCGGCGAGGGACGCTGCGAGAGCACCGAGGAACGCCAGTAGTGAACCGCCTTGGGGTGCTTTGCCGACCTTGTAACGCAGGCTCGGCAACCGCAGCCCCAACCGGGCCGTGACCCCCGTTTCCTCCTGGATCTCGCGGATGGCGGTCTCCGGCAGCAGCTCGTCGGCCTCACCCTTGCCCTTCGGCAGCGACCAGTCGTCGTAGCGTTCCCGGTGGATCAGCAATACCTGGAGACCGTTGGTGTGCTCGCGCAGCACCACACCCCCCGCGGAGACGATCTTCGGTTTCTTGCTCATCGACGTCGCCTCTCGCGGGTGAGCTGGATCAGTTCTTCCTGCAGGTCCGTCAGCGGCTGGCCGTCGGGACCGGTGGTGTGGACCGACCAGGTGCGGTCCTGCAGCGCCCAGTGCGCGGTTCGGTCGTCGAAGGCGCGATCGAAGAGGTCCCTGATGCGGGCGATGTGCACCGGATTCGACAACCCGACGACAGCCTCGACGCGCCGGTCCAGGTTGCGGTGCATCAGATCCGCGGAACCGATCCCGACGTTCGGCTGTCCACCTGCCTCGAACCAGTAGATGCGGGAGTGCTCCAGGAATCGCCCCAGGATGGAACGCACCCGGATGTTCTCGCTCAGCCCCTCCACGCCGGGCCGGATGGTGCAGATACCCCGCACCCACACGTCCACTTTCACCCCCGCCTGGGAAGCGCGGTAGAGGGCGTCGATGACGGCCTCGTCGACGATGGAGTTCACCTTGATGCGGATTCCTGACGGCAAACCCGCGGCGTGGTTGGTGATCTCGGTCTCGATGCGTTCCAGCAGGCCGCTGCGGATGCCGTGTGGGGCGACGAGCAGTCGACGGTACTCGGTCTGGTGGGTGATCCCGGACAGGGTGGTTGAACAGGCGCGCCACATCGTCGGTGATGACAGGGATTGGCGGTCAACAATCCCATGTCCTCGTAGCTGCGAGCGGTCTTGGGATGGTAATTGCCGGTGCCCACGTGGGCGTAGCGGCGCAGCCTACCGGATTCCTCACGCACCACCAGTGACAGCTTGCAGTGGGTTTTCAACCCGACCATGCCGTAGACGACGTGCACCCCCGCCTGCTCCAGCTGCCTGGCCCAGGAGATGTTGTTCTGCTCATCGAAACGAGCCTTGATCTCCACCACGGCGAGCACCTGTTTTTCCCGCCTGGGCGGCCTCAATGAGGGCATCGACGATGGGGGAGTCGCCGGAGGTGCGGTACAAGGTCTGTTTGATGGCCAGCACTGCGGGATCGGCGGCGGCCTGCTCGATGAACCGCTGCACGCTGGTGGCGAACGAGTCGTAGGGGATGCTGCACCAGCACGTCGCGGCGCTTCAACGCCTTGAACATGTCGGCGGGTGAAGCCGACTCCACCTCCGCCAGGTCCGGGTGGGTGATCGGCAGGAAACCCGGGTATTTGAGGTCCTCGCGACGCGAGTCCTCCAGGGCGAACAGGCCCGTCAGGTCGAGGGGAGCGGGCAGGGTGGAAGACCTCGCCGGGGGCGACGTCCAGTTCGCTGATGATGGTGGCCAGCATCGTCTCGTCGATGTCGTCCTCCACCTCCAGTCGCACAGGGGGACGGCCCACCTTGCGTCGCAGCAGCTCCTTCTCCAACGCGTAGAGAAGATTCTCGGCGTCGTCCTCCTCCACCTCGATGTCCTCGTTGCGGGTGACGCGGAAGGTGGCGTGGTCCAGCACCTCCATGCCCGCGAACAGCTGCCCGAGGTGCCGGGAGATGACCTCCTCCAGGGGTACGAAGCGCCCCTCGGCGAGTTTCACGAACCGCGACAGGTTGGTGGGCACCTTCACGCGGGCGAACTGGCTGGCGCCCGTTGCGGGATTGCGCAGCAGCACCGCCAGGTTCACCGACAGCCCGGAGATGTAGGGGAACGGGTGCGACGGGTCCACCGCGAGGGGGTCAGCACCGGGAATATGCGTTCCCCGAACAGGGTGCGCATCCGATCTTTCTCCGCGGCGGTCAGTTCATCCCAGGTGAGGATCTCGATGCCCTCGGCGCGCAGCTGGGGACGGATCTCCTGCTGGAACAGGCGGGACTGCTCGGCGACGAGCTCGGCGGTGCGTTGCAGGATCGATGCGTGCAACTGACCTGGGCGGGCGCCGGTGATGGTGGTCACCGCCACCCCGGCCTGGATGCGGCGTTTCAGCCCCGCGACCCGCACCATGAAGAACTCGTCGAGGTTACTGGAGAAGATCGCCAGGAATTTCACGCGCTCCAGAAGCGGGATGCGCTGTGCATCGCGGGCAAGGTCCAGAACCCGGTTGTTGAAGTCCAGCCAGGCCAGCTCCCGGTCCAGGTAGCGGTGTTTCGGGAGTTTTCTCATTCCTGTGTCCGCTCACGGCGCGCCTCCCTGCCGATAGGCGGTGTCGATGGTCAACGTACGGAAACCAGCTGTGGTGTACAGCGAGACCACCTTCTCTTCGGAAGCTTCGACGTACAGTTCGACGTTCTCGCAGCCGACGGAGTGCAGGTGGGCCAATCCCGCCGTTAACAAGGGCATGGCCCAGCCCCACACCCCCGTGGGTGGGGTGGACGGCCAGGACGTAGACCTCTCCCAGGGCTGCGTCGTGACGTTTCGTCCAGTGGAAACCTGTCACCTCGTCGTCGTGGTGGGCCACCAGCAACCCGCCCGCATCGAACCACGGTTGTCGGGCCAGCGCCTGGAAATCGTCGACAGTGAGTCTTTCCTTGTTCCGGGTGGCGGGTGAAGGCTGCCCGGTTGACGGCCACCACCCCGTCGGTGTCCGCCGCTGTGAAGGGGAGGATGCGGTAGCCGGGAGGCGCGGGGACAGCGGCAATTCCTGCGAGAGGGCGTCCCATCCGTAACAGCTCGCGTATCGGCTGGAGCCCCAGTTTCGTCGCGATGGCGCGGGCCGCTGGCAAGGTGTGGAACGCCCAGATCGAGTGTCCGGGACGCGCCTTTGATGGCCTCGGCCACCAAGGACGTGCCGAGTCCCTTGCCCCTGGCTCCCGGGGAGACGGCGACCAGGATGGTGTTGTCGTGGTCGTCGAGGACCGCGAAACCATCCTGGTGGGTCAGCACCTCACCTTGCCGGGCGTGATCCAGGACCAGACGAGCGGAGTCGTTGAGGGGGCTGAAACCATCACGGGCCTCGCAGGCAGCAGCCAATACACGGGGGATCTAGTTCAGGCATCGTGCTCCTCCCAACGTGCCGCGAATCGGTAACCGACGTTGCGCACGGTTCCGATGAAGTGGTCGAACTGGCCGAGCTTTGCGCGCAGCCTGCGGATGTGGACATCGACGGTACGGGTGCCGCCGAGTAGTCGTAACCCCCACACCTTTGCTGAGCAGCACCTCGCGGGTCAGCACCTTTCCCTGATGTTGCACCATGTAGCGGAGCAGCTCGAACTCGGTGTAGGTCAGGTCGAGGGGATCGCCTGAGATGGTGGCATGGTAGGCGTCCTCGTCTATGCGGATGGGGCCTGCCATCAGAACGTGTGGTTGTTCGCCTGCGTGCAGGAGCAACCGCAACCGGACATCGACCTCCGCCGCCTCGCAGCCGTCGAGCACGAAGTCGGAGAAGCCCCAGTCGTGACTCAGCAGTCCCAGGGCTGCTGTCGTGGCCAGGAGCAATACGGGCATGTCGGGGTGGGTTTGCCGGACAATGGTGGTGGCGGTGCGCGCCCAGGCGAGGTCGCCGCGTGCATCGATGACGACAACATCGGCGACGTCCATGCTGCGCAGGGCCTCCTCCGCGCTCGCGGCGGTGCTGAGTGTGTGATTCAGCAACGTTAGGAAGTCGGGCGCCGGACCGGTGGGGGAGACCAGTAGGATCGAACTCACCATCACCTCCCAGTCTCTGCGAATCCCTATCGTATCCGTACGTTCAGCGAGACAGGCTCCGTGTAAGGGGATTTGCAGGAAGATGCGGTGCGGTCGAGACCGTGTGAAGCGGGGCGGAAGTCTCGAAAGAACCGGCGCGCGTCTCGTTGGGGTATTTTCGCGTTCACTAGGATGGCGATTAATCTGAGAAGGGAGATCGCAATGTCGCAACAGGGCCTGGAAGCTGCTCGTAGGAAGATGACGGAAGCCCGGGTGGTTCCTTCTGCGATCGAGGTGTTCTCTCACTACTACCAGCTCCTGGAATCGGGGAAACCGGATTGATCCGGGAGGAAAGCATCGACCCCCTGCTCGATCCGCCGATGCTCGATGACGTCGAGGTCAGCGATAACGAGGCCCGCGAAGCGATAGGCGCAACCGTCATGATCAAGCTCAATGGCGGGCTTGGCACGTCAATGGGGCTGGACCGGGCCAAAAACCTGCTCGAGGTGCGTGATGGTCTGAATTTCCTGGACCTCATCGTGCAACAGGTACGGGCGGCTCGACGGGATTGGGACGCTCCGCTGCCGCTGTTGTTCATGAACTCCTTCCGCACCGAGACCGACACCCTCGCCCACCTGGAGCGCTACCCCGACCTTCCCGTCGATGACCTACCGCTCAGCTTCCTGCAAAGTCAGGAACCGAAGCTGCGTGCCGATGACCTGACCCCGGTGGAGTGGCCCGAGGATCCGTCCCTGGAATGGTGCCCGCCAGGCCATGGCGATCTCTACACCGCCTTGTGGGGTCACAACCTGTTGCAGCGGTTGATCGAGAAGGGCTTCCGCTATGCCTGTATCTCGAATGGAGACAACCTCAGGGGCAGCGCCGAATGCGCGTCTGGCAGGTTGGTTTGCTGCTTCGGGTGCCCCCTACGCAGCCGAGCTGTGCCGCCGCACCATCAACGACCGCAAGGGCGGGCACCTGGCCATCCGTAAACGTGACGGGCAGCTCATCCTGCGTGACACCGCCCAGACCGCGCCCGAGGAGATGGATTATTTCACCGATGAGCACCGGCATCCGTTCTTCCACACCAACAATTTGTGGTTCGATCTGCAACGCCTGTTTGACACCATTCGCGAACGCGACGCGGTTCTCGGACTGCCGATGATCCGCAACGAGAAAACGGTGGATCCGGCTGATCCCGATTCGCCCAAGGTCATCCAGGTGGAGACGGCGATGGGGGCAGCGATCGAGGTTTTCCCGGGGGCCACCGCCATCTGCGTTGGACGCGACCGATTCCAGCCCGTCAAGACAACCAACGAGCTGTTGTTGCTGCGTTCCGACGTCTACGACCTCGACGAAAACGGTCATCTCGTGGCGCGCTCTGCCACACCCGAGGTGAACCTGGATTCCCGGTACTACAAGACCATCCAGGACTTCGATGCCCGTATTCCGCAGCCCCCCGTCGCTGCGTGGGGCCGAGAGCCTTCGGGTCAAGGGGACTGGACCTTCGAACCGGACGTGAAGGTCGTGGGCTCCGTTGACTTGGCCGATGAGGGAAGGGCCACGGGTGATCCCCGGCGGTACCGTCCTGGGCGCCTGACCTTGGTTGACGAGGCGGTGGAGCTCGCCCGGGCACTCACGGGTGAGGTTCTGCCGGTCACCGGTGACGCGGCTGGCCTGGTCGCAGAGCTGGCCCGGCTCGGCTGGGACGCCGAGCGGTTGACCGCACTGCGGGCGGAGCGGATGCGGCGGCGACCTGCCGTGGCCTTTCCCGATCAGCCTGGATGCTCGTGAAGAGCTGGGCTTTGCGCGTTTCGATGCGCTGCTTGCCCAGGTGAGAAATGAATTGGGCCTGGCCGGGACGAGGTCCCGGGCACAGGCCCAGGTGCGTCCGCCCAACGCCGACGAACGTCGGCTGCTGGCGGATCGGCCGCCCCACTGGGGGTAATCGCTCGCCGGAAGCTCTCGCCCAGCGGAGCGGCACGTCGTTGGAATCAGCCCGCGGCTGCGGAGCAGGTCGCGGATTTCGGTGAGCAGCTCCTCGGAGCTGGGGCCCTTCTCCTCTTCCTTCTTCGGGAAGTAACGGTCACGCAGCATGTTGTACGGCTTCACCACGCAGAAAGTAGACGACCGCCGAGGTAATCAGGAAGGTGATCGTCGCATTGATGAACAGGCCGATGTTGACCTCGAAGATGGTCACGCCCAGAGAAGTCCGGCTGGCCACCGATCTTGCCGATGAAACCCATGAGGACGGAGGTGAACTCTTTGACAACCGCGGAGAAAACGGTACCGATGATGACTGCGACGGCAAGCTCGACGAGATTGCCTCGCATGATGAATTCTTTGAAGCCCCTTCATCTGCTTTCCTTCTGTGCTCCGGTTTCGTGAAGGCTGGGAGAGCGGCCCGGAAACCTGCGGGATTCAGGTCCGGGTGGTCCTCGCGTCGAAGACCGGCATCACTCTATGCAGACAGTGCCGGATGAAGCCAGCTTTTTGACCAACAAACGCAGGTTGGGGGGGAATTCTGGCCAATCGGATGACGCCGTTGGTGTCGAAAGCGACTTCTTGCAGCGGGGGTGTATCAAATGCTGACCGGAGATCTGTAGATGGGGTTGTTTCGGGATGGAGCAGGATGAATCGTGGGCCTCGAACAAGCGGGAGATCCGGTCCGAGTGATCCCCTGCATGCTGCCCCGGCAATGTGCAGAGCCCTATGACGTGCTTCCGAGGATCACCGTCAGTTTTCCCTGCTGCCCCAGAGCGGAAACCTCGGGGCCGATCTCTGAGGGGACGTCGACCAGGACGAGGGGCTTCGCATCACCGCCCGGGTTCAGTACCGTTCCGTTGGACCTGGTTGGCGCGGCCGAGATCCGGGCGTCAGCGGTGACCACCTGCCCTGAATCGGCCAGCACCAGTGTGATCGGGGTGCCGGGGGTCATGAGCGACCGCAGTGAGTTGTCGCGGATCAGGACCGGCACCAGCGACCGCCCCTCGGCTAGCGATGGCGAGGCCGCCAACATTCCGGGTTGCAGTACGGTGCCGGCCTCCAGGCCAAACCCCAGGGTCTGGCCGATGAGCTCCCCGGGTATCAGGGAAACCGCTGTCCGGGGAAGCATCTCGGAAGGCAGGCGCGCGATCCTCAGGTCATCGCTCCCTCAGCGCCGTCCCCGCCGCGACGGAGCGGGTCAGGACAACCGCCGGTACCCGATCCTGGTCGTTCGGGGACAGGTGCGTCGCCAATGCGAAGGCGCCGAGTCCTGCCAACAAGGGCTGCGATGGCGCGTCGATGCCAGCTCAGGAAGCGCCCCAGGCGCCGGATGAAACTCTCCACATCCCCTTTGTGGGAGCACACGACCCGCACGGATCACTTTTCCACAGGTGGACGAGCGAGAGTTTCCGTCGAGGAGGGTGGTCGGACCGGCCCATTCGCCGATGCGCATGGGTCGGCTCGACCAGCCTGGGGCTCTCGTTCGTGGGTCCTCTCAGGAAGCAGTCGTGGTGGTTTCCGTGGCCTTGGCAGGCGTCGGGGTCGATTCCTTCTTGGTTTCCGGGGTCGAGGCCGGTTTGGGTGCGGAACTCGACGTGCGGGAATCTGTCGCGTAGAACCCGGAACCCTTGAACACCACGCCGACGGCGCTGTAGACCTTCCGCAGGTCACCACTGCACGCCGGGCAGGTGGTCAGCGCAGGGTCGGAGAACTTCTGGACGGCCTCGAGTTCTTTGCTGCAGGCCGTGCAACGGTACTGATAGGTGGGCATTCACGCTCCCGCTTTCGGTGGACAAACGCGAATCAGGATACGCTCCCCGCCCCGAGACGAGTGAATCCGTTCTCCGTGATCACTGCGTCGACGGGGATGTCATGCGGCTCGCTGGGGAGTTTCTGCAGTACCTCGTCGGCGTTCGCCAGGGCCCAGATGGGTGTTCCGGACCGGCGGTGGCGAAGTGCACGGTCATACCAGCCACCCCCATGCCCAGAGCGGGTGCCGTCGCGGGAGACCGCCAGGCACGGCACCACGATCACATCAGCCTGCGCGAGGGAATCGATTCCCAGGGCGGAGCCGGATGGGTTCGGGGATACCCTGCCCAGCCGGGAACGAAGCTCGTCGGTGGCCCAGGCCCAGTCCGGTTCCTGGACAGTTTCGGGAGCAGCACCTGCCAGCCTCGGCTTTCGCAATTCCTTGATGGCGGTCAGGTGTCGGGTTCATGTCGACGTGATGCATAGATGGCGATTACCCCGGGGGTCGGGAGTGCTTTCAGGAGAGCTGCGAGGCGGGCCTCGTCGAAGTTCTGCCAGCTGGCGTCGTCCAGTGCCTTTGCGGCGCGCGGTGATGGTCTCGCGCAGCGCGCCCTTCTCATGTGTGAATTCCATTGGCCTATCGTAGAAACATGGCGCTTTTCGGTCGCAGGAAGCATGTGGAAGAGGAACCTCAGAATGCTGAGGAGATCCCCGTTCCGACCCTTCCGCGACCACCCGAGCCGGATCTCAACGGGTTGCGCCGTGTTCAGGACCATGTCGAGTACCTGTTGGAACTCGTCGAGCCCCTCAAGCCGTTCGGCATGTCGGTGCTGGAGGCATGGAACCAGGTGATCTGTGAGGACATCGACTCCATGATCAACGTCCCGCCGAACTCCACGAGCAAGGTGGCGGGCTATGCCGTGCGTGCCACGGATCTGTGGCAGAACGACCAGGTGGTGGAATCGCTTCAGCTGGCCACCGGCACGGAACATCTCGGAATTGGCCAGGCCGTGCCGGTCGACGTCGGAGAGGTGGTTCCTCGCGGAACCACCGCGGTTCTGCCCTATTCCTATGCGACTGTCGCCGGGGATCGCATCGAGATCATCCAGGAGGTGGCGGAGGGCGAATACCTGCGCGCCGCAGGTGAACATCTCGCGGTGGGGGACCGGCTCCTCTCCGAGGGAGAGGTGCTTACCGACCGCAGCGTGGGGATGCTGGCCGCCGCGGGCATCGACAAGGTGCTGGTGAGACCCAGGCCGCGCGTGGTGGTTGTCAGCTCCGGGGCGGATCTGGTGGAACCGGGGAGAGTGTCGGCTACGGCGAGTCCACGGATGCCAACTCGTTCCTGATCTCCGCCGCCGCCCGGGCTGCCGGTGCGACGGTGTTCCGTGTCGCCGTGCACTCCAACGACAAGCAGGAATTGAAACAGGCCATCACCGACCAGCTGATCCGTGCCGACCTGGTCATCTCCACCACTGGGGGCGTCGCGAGGAGTACGAGGCGGTGGCCGAGGCCATGTCTGAAATGGGCCTGGTGGATGCAGTCGAGGTGGCGATGTCGCCGGGACGCACCCAGACCTTCGGGTTGATCGGTGAGGAACGCGTCCCGATGGTGATGTTGCCCGGGAACCCTGTGTCGGCTTACGTGTCCTTCCAGGTGTTCGTGTGGCCGCTGCTGCGGCGTCTCATGGGTGCCGAGGTGCGCCGCAAGTCCGTGCGCGCCATCGCCAGGGACGACCATGCGCTCAATCTGGGGGCAGCGGCACCTGTTGCGCGCCGAGGTGATCGACGACGGGCGGCTCCGCACCGCCACCCGGATCAGCGACCCTTTTGCCATGGCAGAGCTGGGTCGCGCAAACGCATTGATCGTTTTGGATGAGGACACCGAGCTGGTACGACCCGGGGAGGCCGTACAGTGCTGGCTGCTGGACAAATCCTGAGTTTTTCAGGATTCTCGGCGCGTCGGCGGCGTGCCACCGGCGCGAATCACACCGGTGTTGTTTAACGTGTGATCGTGCTCGCGGGAATTGTCATCAGTGTGTTGGTCCTGGCCGTCCTGGCCTTCGGACTGCCCTGGTTGTCGGTGCACAAGGACGACCTTGACGCCATCGACGGGGATCCGGCAGAACGCTTCTCCGGTTCCATGCGGATTCTGCGTGAGCACACCGCCGACTACGACGACGAGCCTCCTGTGGAGGTGTCGACGCCTCTGACCCGCAGGGGCCGAGCTCACCGAACTGCGCCTGAGGGCTCGAGCTGCCGCCATGCGGCGGCGACGCATGGTCACGATGCTCGGGTCGATGACCCTGTTGTGCCTGGTGCTCAGCGTGTTCAACGTCGTGCCCGGCTGGGCGGTCGCGATCCCCGTCGTCGCGCTTGGGAGCGTTCCTGGTGTCCGCTCGGGTCGGGGTGAAGAAGATGCATCGCAGGCTCGACGAGAAGGCCGCGCAGGTCAAGGGCCGGTTACGTCGACAGCGAGGCCACCTCGACGATGAAGGCGGTCGAGGAGGAAACCTCCCACGAGTTCTCCGTCGATCTGACGGCGCCTGAGAAGACCGGGCCGCTGTGGGACCCGATTCCCGTGGTTACCCCCACCTACGTCTCGAAGCCGCTCGTGCCGCGAACCGTTCGCACCATCGATCTGTCGGCTCCGTCACCAACACCGTCATCATCCCCACAGCCGAACGTCCGGCGGCAGGGACCCAAACCGCGGCGGGCCGCTCCTGCTGACTGGGACATGGAGGAGGAGAGCTCCTGGCCCAGGGGCCGTGGGGCAGTGATGATTTGCCACATCGCCGGACGCTGGTGCTACCATCATCCGGTACTTGGGGCTATGGCGCAGCTGGTAGCGCGTCTCGTTCGCAATGAGAAGGTCAGGGGTTCGAATCCCTTAGCTCCACCAAAAGTGTCTATCTTTAGAACCTCCGGCCATTGGTCGGAGGTTTTTGATTTTGTCAGGGGTGGCGGTGTCCTGTTGCTCCTTGGCTTCGCCTTCCAGGACTGCTGGGAGGTTGCTGTCGAGGAGGTAGTGGTAGACTGGCTTTGTGGTGGCTGTTGGTGATCTCGTCGTCGTCGAGGGTAGATCTTGTCGAAGACTGCTTGGTTGAGGTCGCGTCGTGAGTTGTCGGTGGCTGCGAGGTATTGCTGTTGTCCGTTGTGGAGGACGGAGAGGCATTGGTCGAGGGCGGTGTGGAGTTTGTCTCGGGAGGTTTGTAGGTGGCGGAGTTGGCGCTCTGCTGCTACTTGCATCGGTTCTGTAGGCGGTCTTGTTCTTTGCGGAGTAGCTCTGACATCGATGGCTCCGGCGTAGTAGGCCTGCATGAGGCGTTCGCTGTGGGCGGTGGTTTCAGCGAGGGTGGTTTCTGCTTGGTGTGCTTGGTGGTCGTGTTCTTTGAGGATGGCATCGAGGTGGGGAGATGACTAGTTCGCGTACTGTGGGTGAGGGTTTTGTCTGGCAGTGTGATGGTTGCCCAGTGGTCTTCGATGAGTTGTTCGGCGTGGTGGGCTTGGATGGCGACGAAGGTGCAGCCGTTTTTCGTGCTTGGCGTCCGAGGCAGTAGAAGTATTGGTAGTAGTTGCCGAGGCGGTTGCGGGAGATTTCGTAGCTGAGGGGTGAGCCGCATTGTCCGCAGGAACAGGCTGCCTTTGAGGTAGTGGGTTCGGATGGCGGGTTTCTTTGGCGTGGGACCCGCCGCGGCGGATGGCTTCGACTTTTGACCACAGTTCGGTGGAGACCAAGGGCTGGTGTCTGCCTTGGTAGTGGCGCCGCCGAAGACGACTAGGCCTGTGTAGTAGGGGTTGCTGAGGATGGAGTGCACCATGGAGCTGGTGAGGGGTCTGCGGGTTGTTTGGGGCGTGCGAGGGTGGTGACGCCGTGGGCTTTGAGTTCGTCGCGGGAGCATCCTGATGGTCCATTCGCCGGTGGCGTAGCGCTCATACATCCATGGCACCCAGTGGGCTCGATCCGGGTCGGTGATCACAGTGCGGTCCAGTCCCATGGTGCCGTCCGGTAAGTAACTGAGATTCGTTTTCTTGACACACGCCTTTGCTGAAATTAGGATGAATTTATGACAGACAAGGCTGCATCTGGCCCTGGTTCCGAAAGCCAGAACAGGAACCGATGGAAACGTTTCGAAAACTGGCTCTCCAAGCAGGGCGCTAAGCGTATTTCAATCTATGATCGCGGGACTAATTGTTGGATTTGTTTTGCGAGAATGCTCACGGGGTCTACATGATCAAATCGTATTTTGGGTTGGGATTTTTCGTGCGGTGTTACTGTTCTTGGTCTTGGTTGCAGTAATATTTTACAACCTGATAAAAATAAACACTATAGCGTTGCTACGCAGGTGGGATGTGCAATTATTGCAGCTTTTTTCCTTGGGGTGAATATAGTGATGCTTTTTTTGGCCTAGCCCGCCGTAGACTTGCTGATAGTTCTACGACAGTTTTCGGAGCACTCGTTCTCCCTTGGTCCGATCCCCTCCCGTCTCCTCCCATACTCCGCATTGCCGGGGAAGCGGGTGGTTGCGGTGTTACGCGCGGCCTGCGTTGTCTCATCCCGGGGCCTCGGTGCTTGGGTGGTCATCGATCACGGGTCGCGGGGCCACGTGGTTGCTTCTGGCCGCATATTGGTGCATCTGGGGTGCCTGATTGTTCCGGTAGCCCTCGCGGACGACCAGAACGGTGCGGGACTGTCGGGGACATCAGTGCCACCGACTGGGAAGCCATTGCGCGCCAAGCGGAAGCGGCAGGCGATCGAGAAGGTGCTCAGGCTGCCCGTAAGGTCGCCGAGCGAGGTGGCGTGGCTGGTAATGGACAGGAGTCCGTCTTCGCTATCGCCAAGAAACTGGCCAAATTGGCCCTGAAGCATGGGCGTATTTTTTTGCCAAAGACCATTCGCTCTTGAGCGGACAAGATCTATGGCTTGATAGACTCCATTGAAGCCACGAGCGAGCTGGGTATCGCAACCTTCCTCACGTAGAATGGCATCCCGGCGGATGTGGCCATCGAAATCGCGCGGTGGATCGTGACGTTCGCCTGAACGAGAGGGGCCAGAACATGATTTCAAAAGACCAGCCCGTCACCTTCTGGGGTGCGATCATCATGTTCTGGCTCTCGTCGCCGCCATCATCGTCTCCACCGTCCCCATGATGGTAGGGGTCGCGATCGTCGCTCTCATTCCGGGGGTCGGGGAGCTTCAGAGTCTCAACCCGTGGCTTCTTCTTCATTTCCTGTGGATGTATCCAGCTGTTTGGGGTCTCAGCTTAGTCGTTGATCCTGTCCTGAATCATCTCTTTGCTACGGGAAAGTCAAAGAAGGTTGGGGAATTGCTCGGGAACGTTCTTGCATGGCTCTTGATCTCGTGGTTTTTTACTGTCTTTTTTCGCTATTCCTTGGGGGCATTGCTGGCCGGTCTGATATCAGCTGTCACCATGAAGCCCTTCGTGACCTGGCTGGAGAAACACGCCCCGAAGGATGATGACGATCCCGGTGGTGATGGCGCCGGGAAGGAGGGGGTGTCGGAGTGATCGTGTCCGGGGAGTCGGTGATCGACCGTCGATGTGCCGAGCCCGCTACTACTTTTTGAACGTGTGATCGGAGGGAGTGGGGTCGTGGCGTCGAAGGATCAGCCCGTCAGCTTCTGGGGGCGCGATCATCATGTTGTGGCTCCTTGCAGCTATCAGCGCCGTTGCCGCCGTACCGATGGCTGTGGGGTGTGGTGAGCGTCGCCCTCATCCCGGGTGTTGGTGAGCTTCGAGCGACGATCCATGGCTCTGGCTCAATCTCCTGTGGATGTTTCCTGCTTTTGGGTCATCACTGTGGTCATCGATAAGTTCCTGACCGCTCTTCTTGTCATGGGGATTTTCCGGAGAATCGATGACGTCTTTGAGGACCTCCTCATGTGGTTCGCGGTCGCTTGGCTGTTCACAACCTTCTTCCAAGGTCTCCTCGCGGCGCTGACGGCCAGCCTGATCTCGCTCGTCCTCGCGAAATTCCTGCTCGACTGGTTGGAGAAACATCCTCCGAGAGAGCACGAAGAAATGGCGCGAGAAGCAGCCGCGGAAAGTAGTTTGTGATTGCCCGCACCCCTGACGGAAACCTGCCAACAAGGCGTGACCGCTTCGCCCACGTGGACGTGCGCGGCTATTCGTAGATTCCCTCGAGCACGGTCCACTGCAGAACGTGCCCCTCAATCGCGTGTTTGAGGCCCGCCAGGCGGGTTCTGGAGGGGAGCGTCAGGGGTGCAGTCGAGCGCGTAAACGGTGAACCGATAGGTGTGTGTCATGCCCTGGGGAGGTTTCAGGGCCACGGTATCTGTGCCATCCATAGGCGGTTCCCTGGACGATCCCCGTTGAGAGATTGACGCGACCCGGTGGGATGGCAGTACGGTATCGAATCCCCGGGAGGGATGTTCCATGCGATCCAGTGGGCCATGGAGCCGAACAGGGGATGGGTCAGGTCCTCGAGCGTCACCGCCAGGGTGCGGGTGCTCGGGTCGAGGCCAGTCGAGGCGTAGCTTGGGGAAATGTTCCTTCCCGCCCGGTGAAGTCGGTTCGGAAACGTCCATCGGAATCGATGCAGTCCGACCTCACGGTGAGCGTGGTGGAGTCGTCGAGATGCCCATGCCTCCATCCCTAGGGAAGCCTCCCAAACGGTTGATTTCGCACCTGTTGTTCCACGATCACGTGAAAGGTCGGGCGGCCTGCTTCGGCAAGCCGCCCGACCGCGGATTCGCAAACCTAGGGCGTGGGGGTCAGGCGAAGTCGTTGACGGTGAGCTGGACTCCTGACGGCAGTGTCGCGAAAGCGACCGGGGTGAACAGCGTGCCCGAGCCGTCGGCGTCGAAGAACAGCGTCTCCCTGCTGGTACACCCGCGTGGTGGCGGTGACCGTGTCGGCGGTGAACCAGTTGCCGCTCAGTCCGCCGAAGGTGGCCACGGGCAGGCTGATCTTGTCCTGTCCGGGGAGTGAAATCATGATCGTGTCGACGTCGCCGTTCAGTTGGCCGTCCAGGACGAACCTGTCAGTGTCCTGCGCCACCGGTGAGGGTGTCCTTTCCCTGACCGCCTGCCAGGGAGTCGTCGCCAGCAGCACCGTCAATGACGTTGTCCGCGGAGTTGCCGTGCATCGTGTTCGACAGCTCGTTGCCCGTGGCCCGCAGTGGATCGCTGCCCAGCATCCGGAGATTCTCCACCCCGACGGCAGGGGTCGAGTCGACGGGCGGCGTTGAGGGTGTCGGTGCCCCGGCGTCGGTCACGGTGTCGTCGGGGAGTCGACGACGAGGTTGGTGTCCTTGTCATCGCCCTGCTGTGTGGTGATCTGGGAGTGCTGGGTGCCGATCGTCTGGTCGGTGTAGGTGACGTGGGCCGTGCCGACGCCGTCGAGGGTGCCCTCATGCTGAACCAAGGGGCTTGTCGACCGGGTAGCCGGTACCCGCCAGCTGGTTTCCGGACAGGTTCAGGCCCGTATTGTTGCCGATGAGACGTTCGTTGCCTTCCGAGGCCCTGGCGACATCATTGTTCTCTGACCTTCAAGCCCTTGGAGACGTCGGCAGCCACGTAGAACGGGGTTCCGGTAGGCAGCATCACATTACCGGTGATCGTGGTTCCCGTGAGGTCCCTTCGTCCCCCGACATAGTCCACCTCGATGGAGGTGCCCGGGTATCCAGGTTTGGTTCCCATGTACGAGTATGGGTTTCCATTCACTTCGCCGGAGAATGAGGAATTCTTGTCCCAGATTGATTCCACCGCTACGACGGGATCTGTCGGCTTCTGCCTGAAAGGACGTTTCCGCTGAAGGTGTTGTTGTCCGAGTGGGGCCCGACGTACAACATCCAGTGGGGATGCATGGGATCATCATCTTTCTTGTCAGGCACCTTTACTGTTTTGTCATCGAAAGCCTCGATGGTGTTGTCTCGGAAGGTGTTGTCGTGGCTTCCCTGGTAGGCCTGCAGCAGTCCCTGCCCCATTGAGACGCCGGTGACGATCGTGTTGCGCTGGATCGTGTTGTCGTGCGACCCGTAGGCCAGGTGGATGGATGAGGAAATGCTGTAGTTGAAGTGATTGTCCTCCACAGTGTTCTTGTGGGAGCTGTCCTGCATGGACAGGTTGCGGGTGTTCATGGTGGAGAAGTTGTTGCTCACGACACTGCAGCCGACCCCGGAGAACTCGATACCGTAATACCCGCCCGTGACGCGGTTCCCGGAGACTGTGACCCTGGTCGCCCTGTGGGTGAGTTTCGGAACCTCGCCGGTTGTCACGAAATCGGTCGTAGACCGGAGTGGAGTCCTTCGAGAGGCCGGAGTAGACACCGATCGCAACCACCCCTTCGGTGCGTTGGAACTCGGGCCGTACCGTGACCTGGTTGTTCTCGATGCGGACGTTGTCAACATCGCCTTCGCGTCCCAGCACCGCGATACCGCGATACCGGGAATTGACGATGGTCAGACCGCTGATGGTCACATCACTGATGTTCTCCCCATTTTTTGCGAAAGCCAGCACCCCGCGAGTGAAGGTATCGGAACCCGTCATGTCGATCGTGGTATTGGTCAGGGTCGTTCCGCTGGAGCCCGGGGCGATTCGGAAAACGTTCTTCGGATCATTGCTGGTCCCGCCCTTGAGTGCGGCTGTGATGGTGGCGCCCGCGCCGTCGAAGTACGTGAGTCCCTTCGGAAGCTGAAGCTCTGCGGAGACGGTGTAGCTCTGCGACGGGCTCAGCCGGACCCCGACGCCACGTTGCGTGGCAAGCTCCAGAGCGGCCTTGAGGGTGGACGTCGCATCGGCGGGAAATGTCCTGCGCCAGCAGGGGAACGAACCCTACTTTCTTGCCGTCCCTGACCTCTTCGAAGGTGGTGGCGTAGGTCGTGTCATTGATGGTGACCTCACCATCCCCGGTGCCCTTCGCGTAGGTGAGTGAGGTGACGCCATCGGTTAGGACGAAACCCGTCGAGTCCTTCGGGAGCTGCGTGCGCGCATCGGCCAAGGAGTGGAACTCCGGCAGGCCGGCACTCGGCTGGGTAGCTGTCGATGTGGGCGCGGACGGGACGTTTCCCGCCGAGGCCGAATGGGGCGACGTCGGGAACGGGTCCGGGACAGGTGTCCTCCGAAGACTGTGGTGCTGCGGGGGCTGAGAGCGAGTCGGCGGGACTCAGCGCTTCCCGTGTCGTGGGGGAGGCGCAGCCCGTGAGTGCGACGAGGGAGCAGACTAGCGTGGTCAGCAGCGGTCGCGATGGTGAGTTCATGAGACGGCTCCAGTTCGTGTGATGCTCCACTGCGGAAGCGTTGACTGGGGTGCCGGACACAAGAATAGCCACAAGGCGATGCGATGGGGAAGGCAAGCCGAGGAGCTGCCGCAACATCAGAGCAGGGTAGGGATCAGCCGGATCCGGAAGGTGGCTGAGTCGGGTGCGATGCGGTTACTACCCGCGGAACTCGTTTCGAGATGTTTGTTGGCCGATAGTTACTACTGCCGGATGGTGTCGGCGGGGTAGCGTAACGAGAACAAAAATTTCACCGAGACCTGTCGCACGGCATTTCGCATCGCAATTCCGGTTTGACAGGGGATCTGAGTGGATCTGCCTTGTGGTGCTGGTTGAAGCAAGGATGCGACAACTTGGAACGCTGATGTTCCCGAGGGGCTGCGGCTGTGAATCTCAGGGTGGGTGGTGCGCCATTGAAATCGTGCGTGTGCTGAACCCGTGGGGGAAAGGTCGTTGAATTCCGTTTCGTGGGTAGGGTCTCAAGAAGAGAGGATGAGGAGATTCCGGTGAGGTTCAAGAAGATGTTGGCGACGACGGCTCTCGTTGCAGCGATGTCGTGTGGTCAGGCTATGATTCCTGCTTCGGTAGTCACTGTTTCCGAGGATGCGTCGGTTCCGAGTCTTGTGCAGGGAAGATGTCGATCTCCAGGCTGTGGAGGCCGAGGTTACAACCATTTTTGAACGCTATCTTCAACAGGATTCGGAAGGCAGGTGGAGTGTCAATGTAGAGGCCGTCCGGCAGGACGGGGCACCTGAGGCTGAACTGCAGCGTATCGCGGAAAGGGTTCAATGTCCCGATCGGGAAGTATGTGTTCCCGGGTTCGGAGGACAAGGGAGCAGGCGGGAAGGGAGCAAGCCCCCAGCACCAATTCGGCAGCAGGGAGTGGGGCAAATGCGTACTCAACAGGGTCGTTCCGGGAGTCTTTGAAGCAGGTGCGGGAGGCGGGATCGTGGCGTGGCTGACCAAGGGTCGGTATGCAAGAGTGGCCTCGTACCTGATCAAGAGTGGTCGGGCCTACTGCCCTGAAGGGAGCCGGCATCGGACTGGTCGCCTCTCTTGCGGCAGGTGCGGCGTGGTGCTCGACACCGTGGGCTTCATGATGTCCGCTGATACGCAGCCAGTACGCGTGAGAAGGTGATCGTCTATGTGGCGCTGTGTGGAATCCGACTGGGGCTGGTGGCCGTGGTCTTCCCTACTTGCCTGGGTGTCCACCTGGGTCAGGTGGGAACCGCTGGGCTGATTGCGGGGTTGTTGACCGTAGTCGTTTTGGGAGCCACGACGTATGAGGGTCTTCGTGTCGCGGAAAGATCGTGCTTCTTTGTCCTACGTGATCACCACTTCCTTGGCGGTCGCTGCTGCCATAGTCCTACCGCTCGTAGGGAGCGCACAATTCTGGCCTGCTCTGACCTCGACCCTCGCAGGTGCTGGCCTTCTGGCATTCTTCCGAAAGCGGATTGTCTCTTCGGGAAAGTGAACCTGGAATGCTGTTGCCTGATCCGCTGATCTCGCTCTTCGGGGGCGTGGAAGAGATCAGCGGATCAGGTTGGAGAACGACAATTGCTGGTGGGTGCGTCGTTTGGTGTGGGTGAAAGTGATCATGTGAACGATGAAGCTTATGCGCAGCTATCCTGAAGTGTGCTCTGATTAAAGGTTCCGTTGACTGGTGCGCTGGCAAATCTGCGGCGGTGAGAATTCCCTGTCCCTGTCCACCCGGCGAATGTCTCCTAACGCGTGGCGCCACTGGCCATGGTGACCGTGGTCTGTGCCGGATGTCGCCTTACCGGTCGCAGATCGGGCATCACACCATGAACCGGCCAGATGCGCGCTGGAAGGGAAACATGCCGGTCGGATGCTAGCGTTCGCGTCGTGAATCCGAACCCAGAGCCGGATGAACCGACCGCATCCCCTCCGCTGATCCATGTGCGCGACCTGAGGAAAGTCTTCCAGCGAACCGAAGAACCCGAGGGACGGTTCAAGGCGGTGCGTCGGCTCTTCATCCGCAGGAAGGTGGAGAAAGTCGCCGTCCACGACGTGTCCTTCGACATCGCGGCGGGGGAACTCGTCGGTTACCTGGGGAGCGAACGGGGCGGGGAAATCCACCACCATCAAGATGCTCACCGGAGTCCTCGTACCCACCTCGGGCATGGTCGAGGTGGCGGGTCGAGTGCCGTGGCAGGACCGTCGCGCCAACGCCGCCCACATCGGAGCGGTCTTCGGGCAGCGAAGCCAGCTGTGGTACGACCTGCCGTTGCGCGACTCGTTCGAGCTGATCCGCGACCTCTACGGCATCGCCGACGCGGACTATCGGCAGCGCCTCGGCATGTTCACCGAGCTGCTGGACATGGCCGATTTCCTCGACTCCCCGGTGCGATTCCTGTCCCTGGGGCAGCGGATGCGCGGAGACCTGGTGGCTGCGCTGCTGCACTCACCCGAGGTCGTTTTCCTCGACGAACCCACCGTCGGCCTCGACGTCGTCGCGAAACGCCGCATCCGCGAGTTCGTCGCGGGCATCAACGAACAACTAGGGCACCACGGTGATCCTCACCACCCACGACATGGACGACGTGGAGGCGCTGTGTCGACGCATCATCATGATCGACCGGGGAACGGTGCTGTTCGACGGCTCCCTTGAGGACCTGAAGCACCGCTACGTGCGGGAACGCGCCCTGACCGTCACCCCGGCTGCCGATGTCGACCCGGCGCTGATCCGGGTGGACGGCACCACCGCCACGGTGGTGGACGGCAAGGCCGTGCTACCCACGATCCGGAACGGGTCGGCACCCCGACCTGATAGCCGCCGTCACCGCAGGCTGGCGGATCACCGACCTGGCAGTGGCCGAGGCGAGCCTGGACGACGTGGTCGCCCAGAATCTACGACGAAGCCGCGTCCCGGTGAACGTGTGGGTGGCTGTGCGGGCAACTGTCCGCAACTCGGTGAAAACCTCGTGGACCTATCGCCTCGACATGGTGATGGCGATCGCCGGGCTGTGGATCCAGGTCTGGTTGCTCGGCGTGGTGTGGAGGACCGTCTACGGCGAGTCGGCGTCGGTCAACGGCATCGACCCCAGACAGGCCGTCAGCTACGCGGTGCTGGCCGCCTGCCTGCAGGTCGCGTTGCTGCCCTGGCATTTCTCCGGTCTGGAAATGCGGGTACGCAAAGGACAGGTGGGGGTGGACATGACGCGACCCCTCGGACTGGTCCCGCAGGTGCTGGCGCAGAATGTCGGCACCTTCCTGGCGCAACTGCCGATCGCGGTCGCAGGCCTGGCCTGGGCGGTGCTGACCGGGACGCTGAGCCTGCCACCGTCCATTCCAACGGTGCCCCAATGGCTGCTGGCGACGCTGCTGGGGAGGTCATCGTGCTGCTGATGAACTTGCTGATGTCGTTGACGTGTTTCTGGTCGCTGGAGACGGGCGGCTACAACATGCTGTACCGGCTCGGCGCTACTCTCGGGGGCGTTGGTCCCGTTGTGGTTCATGCCCGGCTGGTTCGCCGCCGTCCTCGACTGGCTGCCCTTCCGCGCCCAGATGTTCACGCCGTTGTCGATCTACTTCGGGCAGCTCGACGGAACCGAGGCATGGCTGGCGATCGCCGGTCAGGTGGTGTGGATCGCGGTGCTTGCGGGACTGATTCACGTGGTGTGGCGGCGCGCCGAACGCAGGGGTGGTGGTCCTCGGTGGCTGAACGACGACTCCCCGGCGCGCTGCGCTCCTGGTGGTGCTGGAGAGAGCTGCTCTGCGCGCTCAAACCCAGTACCGCGCGAATCTGTTCGTCGGTCTCATCGGCGGTCTCGACCTACCAGGGCATCAATGTTGTCTTCTTGGCGCTGCTGCTGAGCGGTTTCGGGCTGATCGGCGGCTGGGGTTTCGCGGAGCTGGGCCTGCTGGTCGGGATCCGGCTGGCCGCCCACTCGTTCTACGTGATGCCCTTCGGTGGCCTGCTGGAGATCACACAGCTGGTGCGTGAGGGAGACTTCGACCTGCTGCTGCTCAGACCCGTCGACCGGTTCATCCAGATCATCACCCGGCGCTTCAACGTTCTCACGGTAGGCGACGGACTGCTGGGGTTGGCGGCCCTGGTCGGGTTCGGGATCCTCGCACCCGTCGAGTGGACGTGGTGGAGGCTCGGCTACGTTGTGGCGGCGGTCGTCGGGGGAGGGCTGGTGGAGACCGCCGTCCAGATGGTGATCGGGTCGCTGGCCTTCCGTGGTGGGGGCGCCAGGATCATGCAGATCCAGGCAGACCGGATCGTCACCACCTTCGGCATCTACCCGCTGACCATCTTCGGGCCGGAAGGTCTGCTGTTTCTCTGTTTCGCCTTCCCTCTCGGGTTCGTCGCCTACCTGCCCACGACCGCCCTGCTCGACCGGGTCGCAGAGGTGCCGCTTCCTGCGTGGCTGGTCTGGGTGTCGCCCCTGATGGGCTGGGTGCTGTTCCCCCTGTCGCTGGTGCTTTTCCACCGCATGTCGCGGCACTACCAGAGCCCGGGTGCGTGACGCCGTCGCTCAGGTGCCTACGAGACAGGTGCCCGTCCAGCTCTGTTCGACCGCATCGGCGAGCGCCAGCGCGAAATCGGCGTAGCCGATGGAGCGGCGGGTGAATTTCGACTCGTCCTCGGATGGGCGCCACACCCGGTAGCTGCCGGTCGCCTGACCCTCAGGGGACGAAGGCAGGGGGTGGAATCAGGTAGGGCCCAGTGCCCACCTGCAGTCCCCGCCTCCAGGTGGTCGCGCAGCTCGGCGTGGGCGCGGCCCCGTGGCAGTGTCCGGGTGGGGAAGTCCGGCGACTGCCAGAACCTCCGCCCGCCGGGCAGGTGCAGTGAACCTGCGCCACCGACGGTCACGACCAAGGGGTGGGTGGGCACTGGGGTCGCGTCGAGGATGAGGTGGTGGAGGGCGACCAGAGCCGTGGCGGGAATATCCTCCCGGAGTCGGATCGCGTTCACCACGACATTCATGCCGCGTATCGCCCGCTGCAGGGGTTGCGATCGATGCCAGGTCGACCAGTGCAGTTCCGGTGATGCCGGCATCCCCGGGGAGACGGCTGCGATCAACGTCTGTGCGCAGCCCGGCGACGATTTCCACCCGTACCGGACAGGGTGGGAGATCACGGCGGAGCCGGAACGGCCCGTCGCGCCCAGCACGAGCACCCGTTTCATGCGACAACCTCGTTCTTCCGGGAGACCAGGTGCGCGGAAAAGGTCACAAGAGTGGCAGCCGTCCCCAAGAGCATCGCGAGGATGAGCAGCAGGATCGGGAAACCGAGGCCAGCGGTCGCGAGGAGCGGGCCGAGACTGGCGCCGATGAACAGGATGAAACCATTGACCGCCATGCCGCTTCCCCGTCGAGGTGCCGCGGCCTGTCCGAACAGGTTGATCATGGCCGGTACCGCCAGCGCGATCCCGATGACGAAGAGGGAGACTGGTCGCTCCCAACCCGAGCAGCGACCGGGGGCGAGGGCCTCCGTGATGAGCCCCGCGGCGGCGATCAGGAAACCTGCCCGTGCCGGACCCGCATCGCCTCCCAGAAGGCGCCCCAGCGGACCAGCTGCCAAGGGCCGCGAACATGCCCGGCAGACCGGCCAGACGGATCAGGAACAGCACCCCGGATCGTGTCCCTGAGCCCCGTCAGGTGCAGGCTGAGGCCGGTGTACATGGCGACGAACGACAGCAGAAGCGTCAGGTGCGCGCCACACAGGCACAGCACGTCACTCCGGACGAGAAGCCGGGCGATGGTGAGGAACTGTCTCTCCCGGGCCTCCGGCGACCCGGGTGTGGTGGTGCTCGCGTGTCAGCCAGGCGACCGCCAGGGACGCAGATCGTGAGCAGGCAGGTGCTGCCGAGGAACACCCATGGCCAACCGAACTGTTGGGTGATGGCCTGCGCGCCGATCTGCCCGGTGATCCCCGCTACGAGGAAGGCGGTGGACATGGCCCCGATGGCTGTTGCCCGGTGTCGGGGAGTTACCGCCTCGCTCAGGTAGGCCAGCGCGACCGGCGGAAAGCTGGCGGCCACGAACCCTGCGCCCCGCGAGCCAGAGCCAGGGCCGGAAGCGATGTGGCGAATCACACGCAAGGGTCGTGAACACCAGAAGGCACAAGCCGATGAGCATGACCCGTCGGTGGCCGTAACGATCTGCAACTGGTCCCCACAGGAGGAACCCGACCGCGTAGCAGAGCCCGTAGCCGGTCGAGAGAGCGAAGGTCGCACTGCCGCTCAGCGCATCCCCGACCGGCGTCAGCAGAGGAATTGCCGCGTAGAGCTGGGACAGTACCGCCAGGGCCGTGATGACCAACACGGTCACCGTTCCGAGGCCCGCCGGGAATTCGCTGTCGCTGCGGTTTCCCGTGTCCTGCCGGGGTGGGTTGGTCGTGGCCGAGTACGTGTGTGACATGATCCACCTCAATTCCAACGTTTGCGTTGGAATTGAGCGTAGTACGGTTTGCCTCGAAAGACCAACCCTTGCGTTGGTGATGACACGGTGAGCGGGAATGAGGCATGGCCTGGGACACAGAAGCGACGAAACGCCGCATCCTCGACGCGGCTGCTGCAGAATTCGCCGCCCACGGGCCGGATGGCACCACCATCGAGCGGATCGCGGGAGTGGCCGGGGTCAACAAGGAACGTATCTACAACTACTTCGGTGGTAAACGCGACCTGTTCACCCACGTGCTTCGCGACGAACTCGTCAAGGTCGCGCAGGCGGTGCCGGTGGAGTCCTTCGCCACCGAGGACGTCGGGGAATACGCGGGACGGGTCTACGACTATCACCTGGAGCATCCAGAGCTTGAACGTCTGCTGCGCTGGGAAGGACTTGCCTTCGACGCGGGGAACCCCGACGACGAACAACGGATGGGGCGGTACAGGGACAAGACGGCCGCGGTCGAGGCAGGGGCAGCGGGCAGGGCAGCGTCACCGAGGAGATCGATGCGGATCACGTGATCTTCCTCATCCTGTCGCTCGCCGGGTGGTGGTCCTCCGTGCCACAGGTGGCTCGCATGCTGACCGGTTCCGACACCGAAGCGGAGCGTGCCCGGCGCAGAGGGAATCAGTGGTGCGGGCGGCCCGCCGGATCGCCCGACCGGATTGATCCTGTATGTCGTCGGACAAGCGGCCAAGTGCGTTTGACGGGCGGGAACGGCAAGATGGTAGGCATGCCGGGCCTTTCTTGATGACGAGCGCCGCCGGATCCTCGCGTTCTGGCGGTTGCTGGAGCTGTTCAGCCCGCAGCAGATGCCCGACCCGATTGCTTTTGACGGAAGGGGCCGGGAACGAACAGGTGATCGACTGGACCCCGTCTAGTCCCGTTGCCCCTGGGAGGCACTGACACCTTCATCGGGCGGGACGGACGCGGGCCCGGGGCGTGGCGTCACTCTCGTCTTCCTGGGGGTGTACCGCTTCAAGGACACCTACGACTGGCTCCTGCAAGATCTCGGAGGACGACACCGAACATGCCGGACGTCCCGCAGGAAGGGGCGCCTGCGTGGGCCTGGTTCTGGACGAGGACGGGAGGATCATCCCAGATTCCGCGGTGCTGTCATCAGCGCTCTGGGCCGTCGGAAGAATCGCCCACGGTCAGGTTCCCTGGGGTCGAGATGGGTCGACGAATTCGGTGCCGCGCAGGCCCGATTGGAAGAGATCATCAACTCCTTCGAGCGGGCCAGACGGGCGAGCATCGAGGGAGAACTGCCACCGCCCCACGACGCCGGTTCCCTGGGGGAGCTGCTGCGCATCGTCCAGAAAACCTGGGGCATCGAGGGTGCCCGTGAACTGTCCATGGACCGGATCGTCGTGAGAAGCCAGTGGGTCGATGATCACCAGGGCGGGAAACCCTCGGATCGATTTCCTGAACAGCAGCTTCCGCGCGGAGCTGGATGACGTGATCGCTGCCCTGGAGACCGATGAGCGGCTGGGTGCCGCGCTGAGCGCTACCTGACACGCGACGAGGAACTCGACAAGACCGGGCGGGTGGACATCGCCGACCATCCTGAGGCGGTCGATGCTCTGACCCTGCCGGAACGGATTCCTGCCGGTCGGTGGCCCCGCGACCCGGAGCAGTCGTCGACGCTGAGACAGCAGTTCGTGACGAACCTCGTCCTGGACGACCTGGCTCCCGGGCAGGGGCCTCATGAGCATCAACGCGAGATCCGACGCGGACAGAGCCGTCGTGTTGCGCGACATCTTTGGCGGGCAACATCGTGGAACGCGCCCGGCGGCTGGCGTCTGTCGCACCCGATGGAGGCGTTCACCGCCGAGGAGCACGGCTGGAAGGACGCGAAGGGGTTCCAACGCGTCGTCCTGCAGCTGCGTGAGGAGTTCTGCGGATTCGAGACGGTGGTGATCACCGACAGCGACGAGACCGCAACGAAATGCGCCGAGGAACTCACGGGCCGGGAGATGATCGGACGACCGTGGCGCGAATCAGCGGACTATTTCGCCGACATCGCGACCGCGATTCGAGGGGCCGGGAGGCCCGATGACGTGACAGGATGCCGAAAGCTGCCTGGGGAATGGTCGCGGCCTGGTTGGGGAACAAAGAAGCCCGGGAGGCTTTCAGGTCCGAGTACTGGTTCGACAAAACGGGCTCCGACGATGGGGATGCCGGGTTCCGCCAGGATGCTCGGCAGGCTGAGGGATTGGCGTGATGGCAAGGCCTCCCATCAGAGCTGGTGGCTGGCCAAGCACGACTTCCACCAGGCCGAGAAGAAGGTGAAACGTCTGACCCAGGCGATGATTGATGCCCGGCACGTGATGCTGAGCTATCAGGAGCTGGTGGAACGCGAACGTCTCCTGCTGAGGCGCGCCCCGGAGGTCGAAAAAGAACTTGCCGTCGTCGAATCCGAGAAGACGGCAAACAACGAGGCGGAGGAGCAGGCGAAGCAGCGGGTCGCGGAAACTACCACTGAGCACTACAGGACGCTCGCGTTCAAACCCGGCGCGACCGAATTCGTGTTCACCCTCGGCAACGCCGCCCGAGAGTGGCGCAAACAGCATGACGTGGCGGCAGCCGAGCTTCATGAGGCGGAGCAGGAATACCAGCGGATACTTGAACGCGGTGAGGAACTCCGGGACCGGTTCGAGAAACTGCGTATGGAGCAGGTCGAGATGGAACCGGAGCTGGAAAGCATCGGGGCCGAGCTGGATCAGCTGCGCCGCGAGATCACGAGGAACCGGCGACGACTCGGCGAGGCTACCCGATGAGCAGTGGGTGGGGGCAGCGACGTGAACTCAACGCCCCGTGGCTGGAGGCCGAGACTGGAGGCCGCCCGCTCCGAGCTCTTCCTGGCCGCGATGCGGCTCCACGAGGACTTCCTGTCCGGCACGGCTGTCCGCATGGTCGGTGCGCTGGGCACCGCCGTCGACGTCGTGGCCGGGAGGATCCCGGATGATCTGGAACCCGAGAAAGATACGGGCCGCCTGGCAGCTCTTCTTCCTGGCGGTTCCGGTGATCGTCACCACCGGTGAGGGGTTCGCGGAGATGTTCGGCGAGTTCGGTCCCCGAGGGTCTCGGGTGGGCGATCGTCGACGGGGCGGAGCAGGGTGGCCCTCGCAGCGTACGCTGAAAGTCTCTCGGGCCGCCCGTCGGATGATCACCATCGGGGACTCGCTCGAGCGTCGGACGGTCACGCTCCCGGAGCGGGTGCTGGCCGGGATCGCCGACGCCTGCGGGGTCTCGGGCCACCTGGGTGCCGCCCCAGGGCGTCCGTTCAGAGCCTGTCGGATCGGGTCGCCGGGTTCGGCTCACCTGCACTCGCGACGGCGAGGACGGGGAACCGACGTGGGTGAGCATTCCGCTCGCCCATCGTGCCGCCGAGTCCCGAGAATGACGGGGAGCGGGTTAGGGATCGCCTCACCGGTGGTCCGTTGGTTCAGGAGGACGCCATGACGTTTGTGAACATCACCGCGCTGCGGATCCCCGAGGGCGCGGGACCAGAGATCGAGAAGCGGTTCGCGGCCCGCAGACGCTCGGTGGATGCAGCCGAGGGGTTTGAGGGTTTCGAGCTGCTGCGTCCTCAGTTCGGTGAGGACCGCTACTTCGTCGTCACCCGCTGGGACACTCGCGAACACTACGACGCCTGGGTGGCGCGGGCGCGACACGAGCGCCCACGCCGGCGACGAACGCCGCGGAATGTCCATCGAGCTGCTGGGATTCGAGGTCGTCCAGCACGACGAGTAGAACGAACAGACCGCGCAGGATGCTCAGTCCATCTCGAAGGTCTCTCCCCGGTGGGGGAAGGGCAGGCGGCGGCCCCGGGGCAGCAGAAAAGCGTGCTCGCGGTGATGGACAACGAGTCGCAGTCGCCGTCGGTGATGATCAGCAGCGGACCGTCCTTTGGGAAAGTCAGGGGCGTTTTTCCAGCAGGTGAACGCCCGGCTGCAGGACCGTTCCACCGCGCCCCTGATCTGCACACGACCCGCGATGTCCCCGGGAGGCATGTATCCCATGTCGTAGGGGTGGCATCACAGCACACCACCCGCACGGCTGGGACCTCCTTGGATTCCGCATAGCTGGCGATGGCTCCGAGCGCCTTGGCCAGGGTGTGACGATCCATGGACCCCGATGTGTCGAGGACGACACCGAAGGTGCGACCGTCGCGTTGCCGCGGGTCGGGGGACGATGTGCGGGCGGGGAATGTCGGGGGTGCTGGCCTGGCGGCGACTCAGCCGCGTCCACACCCGATGGCTCTCGACCGGCGGAAAATGGTTGTCGAACCAACGGGCCAGCTTCACCTCCCATGGAATGGGTGGTTGCAGGACTGCATTGATCTCCTCCAACAAGCCCGCAGGTATCAGGCCTCTGTGTTGCTGCTGGTGCAGCAACAGGCCCTTGCCGAGCTGCTCCCGGCAGAAGTCGTCCAGGTCTGTGCAGGGGATTCCGTTCGGATTCAGCCGACGGGTCAGCATGTCACCCTGTTTACCGGCGAAGGAGCAGAGCTTCCGCAGCCTCCGGATGTCGTTGGCGATGCGATCGTAGACCTCCTCCGCCGACATGCCCCGCAACGCCGGGGTCGTACAGCAAACCAACAGCCGGGGCCGTGCCGACCTGCATCTGGATCAACCAATCGTTGACGACGAAATCACAGGCGGCGTTCCACAGATCGTGGTCGCGTCCCCGGGAACGCGATCTGTGCCGCAGAGCGACGTGCAACACCTCGTGGGCGAGCACGAAACGTTTCTCCTGCTCGTTCAGCCCGGCGGCAGGATTCAGGTAGATGGTGCGCAGGTCCTCATCGACGGCGGCGACGGAGATGTTCTCGCGATGGCAAACCTCCGCGTCCTCCACGATCTCGAACGATGCCACCATGCTGCCGAGGAGGGGAAAACTGCTGATGAACCAGTCGCGTGCGCGTCGGGTCGTGGCGCCCAGCGAGTCCGGATGATCAACCGGCTTTCGCATCGAATTCGTCGCGCAGCCCGGCGGCCATCTCCATGGACTGTGTGACGGATTCGGCGATCCCGATCGCGAACTGTTCCGGCCAGGACCAGTTCTGGTAGTGAGGGCTCGGACCCCACCTGCCAGGGTTCTCCATCGTCGGGCGACATGGTCCCGGCAGTCGCAGGGCCATCGCCCACGAAGGAATTCCCTCCTCGCAGAACTGGCGGTACCAGCGTTCCTCGTTCCACTGCGGCAACCCGCCCGGAAGCGTCATTTCCACCGGAGGACGACCCAACGCGAGACTCTGCACGAAACGAGCGGTGATCACGTCACAGGGCAGCGCTCCACGCGTCCCAGTCGCCGTGGTCGCGTTTCCACAGCTCCATGGCGTACAGCAGCGGGGCGCGGGCTCTCACGTACACCCATTCCTCGGGCAGGGCGAGCCGCTTCGGGTGGAGGTGAACCAGGTCGTCACGACACACCACCGACCAGCCCTCACTGGGACAGGCGGAACGGTCGTCGTACACCCAGGCCACATGTCCTGACAGCCGACGGAACACGGGATGCCGTTGCAGCAGCTCGCCACCCTCCCAGTGGGCTTCGGCGGCTGGATTTGGCCTCGACTTCGCACGGCTCACGATGTGCGGCGTTCCACGAGTCGGGGCAGATCACGGACCACCTCCACCATGTACCAGGCGGGCAGGGTCTCTCCGTTCTCCTCCGCGACGACGATCTGCGCCATTTCCAGGCTGATCTGTGCCAGGCTCTTGAGCATCGCCTTCGAGGTGTGCACCAGGTGCTGGGTGTCACCGGTGCTGCGGTTCTTCTCCGGCGGCAGCTGTTTCAGCAGCCGCGCCCGGAAAAGCCCTGCGCCAGGAAGTACAGTAAATCGCGATCCGCGGGGTCGGCGGGCCAGCGGGCGTCGCCCTTGAGGATAGCGTCGAGGCGGTGCCGGTCGGCGGCCAGTTTCCCGAATGCCTTGAACTGTGCGGCATGCCGTGGGGTCAGAGCAACCACCGGCGATGGCCTCCGCCATGTGTGCTGGGACATCGCCGGGGAAATTGTTCAATGCATCGCTGAGCATGTGCCACGACCGAGGGTGGAGAATGGTTCTTCGTGGCGCGGTGGTTGGCTCCACAGATGATCAGGGGCGTTGTGTCAGGGTAGTCGATCACCAGTGGATGCAGCCCGGCTTCCGTGGCCCATGTCAGCCATTGGCTGGCAGAGACCCGCATGTGGACGTGAATCATGCGGTTCATAAGTGCCGACGACATGGGTTTGACGATGGCCGAGTTCTGCGCCCGGTTACCGGCCCCGATGACGATGGATCCCTTAGGTAGCTCGTACTCGCCGACACGACGGTCGTGAATGAGACTGTAGAACGCCTTCTGGACGTCCTGTGAGCAGGCGTTGAGCTCATCCAGAAACAGGCGGTACGGTTCTTCGCGGGCGATCATGGCGGGCGGGCGGAACCGGGTGATGCCGTCGGTGATCTGGGGCACACCGATGAGATCTTCAGGGGCCAGTTGACTGCCCAGTAGCGACACGCAATCCAGACCGACACTCGCCGCGAACTTCTCGACCAGGGCGGATTTACCAATACCCGGCGGCCCCCAGATGAACACGGGACGTACGGTCGCCACGTTGAGGAGGAAGCCGCTCAGTTCTTCAGGAGTGAGGGAGGTCGCGGTCTGCATGTGGGCTTTCTGGGGGGTTTGACGCCCGATGTTGCTGATGTCCTGGGCGTGCGATGGGGTCGGTATAGTCCCATGGGTCACACTCCAGTGTCCACTCCAGGACTTCCGCTGGTCGCCATGAATCCGCAGCACATTCCCCGGCGGGATTTCCCCGGAATGGCTGCATCGGTGCTATCTGGCACTAATTCTCGCGAGGCGAAAGAGCCCCTCCCACGCGGCCCTTCCGTTGAGGAGATCCCTAGAAATCGCCACCACCCTTGTAGAAATCATCGTCGCCGAAACTGCTGGAAGATCCGTTCTGGTATAGGCCCTTGTAATCGTCTGGTGTCTGGGTGTAAACGCCTTCGCCGTTCTTCTTGCTCGCGGCAGAAGCCGCGGAGGCTGCGTTGCCGGCTTGCTCGAAGAACTGGCTTCCCTGCGCAAAACTCTCGGCATTGACGCCGGCTTGGGCCATGCGTCGTGGCGCTGAACCGACGTGTGGAAGGTGTTGGGAAACTTGACCTGCTGCTCTTCTGCCTCCTTCCTTGAACGGGGCTTTCAAGGGGTTGTCGGCCGTGTTCATGAGGTCGGTTAGTTTTTGGGCGAGTTTAACGAGTCCGCGAAGCCCTTGAACCAGCTTCTCGGCGATCTTGCTCAGTTTGGCGAAGGCGTCCAGTGCCTTGTTTATGAACTCGGTGATCTTCGCGACCTTTTCGCCGACCCATGCAGAGATCTTGGCGACCACCAGTGGGGTTCCGGTGCCAAGACTGAAGACCTCGATCGCGACATCCTCAAAGAACTCGCCAATGGCCTCGGATATGGCATCCCGAATCATGCCGTAGATGAAATCGGCGATGGCTGCTTGCTGCTTCAATGTGTCCGCGATCTGGGCTGCGGCCTCCTTCTGGGCTTCGAACACCTGCTTCAGTGTGTCGACCTTTTTCCTGTAGGCGTCCAAGGTTTTCGACTTCTGGTCCGCTATCTTCCCGAGCAACGATTCCAGGTCCGCTGCATTGTTTTCCGGACGCGTTCGAGATGTTTGGTCCAGGTGCTGCTGCCAGCATTGATCTCATCCGGGTCGCCGGTGAACTCCTGCAACATGTCCTGCAATGGATGAACGTGATCTATGATCCACGAACCCACCCAACCGGTGACCGTCGCGATTGGATGAAATGCTGCAGAGAGAGCGGTCGCGCCGAGTGAGGCGGCACTCGAGAACTCTCCTTGCCAGTCACCGGCCTGAGCGGCACTGCAGAAACCCTTGATGTCGCCAGATCGGCCCGAAATCTGAGGTAGCCTGATGAGCTGCCCCCGGACACGAGCGATGGCTCCCGGATCCTTTTCTGTTTCAAGGGAGCTGTTCGTCATGAGGCACGCTCTCAATCATGTCGATGATCCTTTCGAATTCTTCCTTGATCTGCTCTTCGACCGCCATGAAGTCAGCAGCGCTGGCGTCCATCGCCTCGGCGGTGGCGTCCAATGCTGTCCGAGCGAGGAATTCGCGTTCTGGAACTCGCTGCTGACCTCCATGTATCGGGGTTGGAAGACGGGCGTGAGGATGACGCCGTACGGGTTTCCGGCCATCGTCCCGGCAGCGGCACCGCCGATTTCCTGAACGGAAGCGCCGGTTTGTCGCAGTCTGAACTCTGCTCCCCAGCTCTGGGGTGAGATGTCGATGTCGGTCATGACCGGTCACCTCAATGTTCCACGGCATCCGCGCGTTCCCAGTAGTCCTGCCGGGAGAGCTTTCCATGTCCTGGGGCGGTGCGCCGAAGACGTCATAGGCGGAAAGGGTGCGGGTGCCCTCAGGGCTGTTGTCGCCCCACGACTCTCGGACGGCTCCGCCAACCAATTGCCCGACCTGTGCCCCGGCCTTGCGGATGGTCTCCACCACCAAGCGCGACAAGTCCTGAGCAGACAGTTCCATTCCTTCTCAGAGATCGTCACGTCGGTCACCTGTCCCGCATGATTCACGGTGACATTCACCTCGTCCCGGCGGGAGGCCGCGGTTGCGGTTATGGCCTGGACCTTAGCCGCCAGCTCACGATCGCGCTCAGCCCGGTGTGATGCCTCCCGTGCCAGCGCATCGAAGCGGGCCTTCGCATCGGCCACAGCTTGCTCGGTGACATCCTGAATTCGATCCATCGCTACCTCCAGATCCGTCTTCGGAAACCAGCCCTTTTGTCTCACCCATCACGGTAGTACGGCAGGGGTCATGCAACGTTCGGAACGTTAACCCGGGCATATGGCGAATCTGGCGGGGGTGTATCGCGGCAGGACACGACCGGCACCTCTGCGTGTGAGGTGGGATTCGCGAGTGTGGTCGAACGTGAGCTGAAGTGCACGTTGCAGAACGTCACACTTTCCGTAAGGATTCCTCCTGTTCCGTGTCATCCCAGTGGCAGCAGACTTCCAGGTGTGAAGAAATACCTTCTACCCCTAGTCCTGTCAGCCGTCATCGCGCTCGGTGGTTGTTCTCAAATGAACTCGTCTCCCGATGCCATGTCCTCCGATGCCATGTCTCCTGCGCCGTCCCCTCTGCGGCCATGTCGCACAGTGAGGCGGCGTCACGAGTCCCTACATCACCTACGACCAGTACCAGGCCTCCAAGGACACCTACGCCGACTCGAAGGTAGTGCTGTTCTTCAATGCCACGTGGTGCCCCGACTGTCGGGCCATCAACGAGGCGCTGACCTCCGATCCTGGGAAGATCCCGGCAGGGACCACCGTGGTGAGCGTCGACTACGACCAGCACGCTGATCTGCGGCAACGCTACGGGGTGACGATGCAGCACACCTTCGTGCAGATCAGATTCCAGTGGCGACAAAGTGCGGCAGTGGGCCAGTACCTCGACGGACGGTCTTCTCCAAGGAACTTCAGGGCTGATCCATGCTCGTCACCATTCTGCTCTCCTTGATCGCAGGTGCTCTGACGGTGCTGGCGCCGTGCGTGCTGCCGTTCCTTCCGGTCATCGTCGGCGGGAGCCTGGGACATGGTTCCAGGCGCCGCCCGTACCTGATCGCGGGCGCGCTTGTCGTGTCGCTGCTGGTTTTTACATTGCTGCTCAAAGCCAGCACAGCCTTCCTCAGCATTGATCCGCGCGTCTGGGCCATCGGGTCGGGCGTGCTGGTGATCCTGCTGGGGGTCGCGATGCTGTTTCCCGGTCTGTGGGCGCGGATTGCCCGGTGGGCCAGGTTGGAGGCCGCTCATGGCCTCCTCGGGAAGGCCAACAACCATCGCGGCGAAACCGCGGGGGCTCTTCTGACCGGCGCCGCCCTCGGGCCGGTGTTCAGCAGCTGCTCACCAACCTATGCGTGGGTCATCGCCACGGTGCTGCCCGCCAGTCCGTCGCAGGCCTGATCTACCTGGGCATGTATTGCGTGGGCATGGCGGGGGCGCTGTTGGGCATCTCCCAGGCGGGTCGCCGGCTCATTGATCGGCTCGGCTGGGCCTCGAATCCACGCGGCTGGTTCCAGCGCGCCATCGCGACACTGTTCATCATCGTGGGCCTACTCGTGTCCACGGGTCTCGACAAGGCGCTCCAAACGTGGGCCGTCGACAAACTTCCCGCGCTCACGGCCATCGAACAGGGACTCATCCCCCAGGGCAACGCGGTCCCCGGCGTGGCGGGCAATGCCGACCAACACCAGCTCGGACAGGCCCCGGAACTGGCCGGTATCTCGCACTGGGTCAACAGCAACCCCACCACCCTGGCCAACCTCAGGGGCAAGGTCGTGCTGGTCGATTTCTGGACCTACAGCTGCATCAACTGCATGCGCACCCAGCCTTACCTGAACGCCTGGTATGACCGTTACCACGCCGCCGGGCTGGAGATCATCGGCGTGCACGCGCCCGAGTTCGCCTTCGAGAAGGTGCCGGAAAATGTCGAGAAGGCGGTGCGCGACGCGGGCATCATGTACCCGGTCGCCCTCGACAACGACTTCGCCACCTGGCATTCCTTTCACAACCAGTACTGGCCCGCGAAGTACCTGATCGACAAGGAAGGCACGATTCGTTGGACGCACTTCGGTGAGGGCAGCTATGACGAAGCGGAAAACCAGATCCGCGACCTGCTTGGTGAAACCGGAGACAAAGCGGGTGTTGCCGGCGAGACCTCGCAGCCCACGCAGGGGCAGTCCCCGAAACCTACCTCGGCACCCGACGCGCTTCGAGGCAATGAGACGCGGTTGGAGGGTGGGGACCCGACTACGGACAGAATCCCGCCCCCGGCGCCACCAATCGGTGGAGCCTGTCCGGGAGCTGGACGGTCGGAGATGAATCGATCACCGCAGCCCAGGGTGGGGCGCAATTAAGCTATCGCTTTGCCGGACGTGAGATGTTCCTCGTGATGGACGGTCCCGCGGGCGCGAAGGTGCGTGTCCAGGTCGAGGGCGGCAGCCCGGCTGGCGGGGTCGATGTGCAGGGCGAGGAGGTCACGATCTCCGGTGCCCGCCTGTACCGGTTGGTGCAGCTGTCCGAGGCGACCCAGGGAACCACCGTCACCCTGACCTTCGACAAAGGCGTGAGTGCCAATGCCTTCACATTCGGATGAGCAACCCTACCCTGAGCCCATGGGAAATATCCTGCTCGTTGACGACGACCCGACCGTGCGCGGTGTGGTCTCCGACTATCTGCGCGCGGCCGGGCACAGCATCACCGAAGCATCCGACGGGATCAGCGCCCTGGAACTCGCAGACGGCTGCGACCTGGTGATCCTGGACCTCATGTTGCCCGGTATCGATGGTCTCGAGGTGTTCCGGCGGATCCGTTCCCATGGGGTGGATGCACCGGGTGATCATGCTCACCGCCAAAGGATCGGAGGCAGATCGGGTGCTGGGCCTTGAACTCGGTGCTGACGACTACCTGGCCAAACCGTTCAGTCCCCGCGAACTCGTGTTGAGGGTCAACGCGGTGCTGCGTCGCCAGCATCCCCGGCCCGAACGGGAAATCATCACCGACGGCGACCTCACCCCTCGACCTCACCGCCCGGAAAGTCACCCTGGCGGGTGAAACACTGACGCTCACGCTCCGTGAATTTCGACCTGCTTTGCCCACCTGGTAACCCACCCCGAGAAGGTCTTTTTCCGTGAGGAATTGATGCGTGCGGTTTGGGGCTGGGAGGTCGGCGATGCATCCACGGTGACGGTGCATGTGCGGCGGCTGCGCGGGAAGGTGGAGCCTGACCCGCAGCACCCCACCCGGCTGGTGACGGTGTGGGGACGCGGATACCGGTGGGAGTCCTCGTGACCGGGCAGCTGTTGATCGTGGCCGCCGTCACCCTGCTGGTGGGTGTGGGCTGCATCGTCCTGACCCTGAGCGTGGCAAGACGTTCCGTTCGCTGGGCCGCCCTGCTGAGTCCCATCACCGTCGTCGTGACCGTCGGAGTCGGGATGCTGGTCGGGGTGCGACTCATGCTGATTGAATCGGTGGGGGTTCCGCTGCTGCTGCTCGCCGCCACTGTTCCCGCGGCCCTGGTGGCGGGCGCGCTGGTGGCGTTGCGCAGCCAGCGGGTGATCGCCGAGGCCGCGGCGGCGCTGGAACAGGAACGTCGCAGACGCGAGGTGGAGCAGGGCAGGCGGGAACTCATCGCGTGGCTGTCTCATGACCTGCGCACCCCGCTCGCCGGTATCAGAGCGATGGGCGAGGCGCTGGAGGACGGTATTGCCCCGGATCCCGCCAGCTACCACCGCGCCATCGTCGCGGAAGCGGAACGCACCGCCGCCATGGTCGATGACGTCCTGGCGCTCGCCGGTCTGAGTCCGGCACCCTTGAGCTGAACTCCGAGACGGTGACCGTCAGCGATCTGGTCTCCGACTCGTTGGGAGCCTCACCCACTCGCCCTGCGCCGCGATGTGCGTCTCACGGGTTCCGTCACGGGAGCGGGCAGTGACGTCACAGGGGATGCGGGATTGCTGTCCAGGGCGCTGCAGAACATCATCGGCAACGCCATCGCCTATACCCGTCCTGGAACCGAGGTGGCAGTGATCGTCAGTGGCGATGACAGCGCCGTGCGGGTGCAGGTCCGTGACGGCTGTGGCGGTTTGAGTCCGGAAGCCCTGGAGAAATCGTTCACCGCCGGGATGGCGGGCGATCAAGCCCGCACCCCCGGCACGGGATCGGGAAACGGCCTCGGCCTACCGATCGTTCGCACCATCGTCGCGGCGCATCAGGGGCACCGTCAACCTGCGGAACCGGCCACCCGGCTGCGAGGTCACGATCGACCTGCCGAGAGTGGCGGGGAGGGGTCGAGAGCCCTCACCCGGCCAGATATTCGGCGACGTAGTCGACGTCCTTGTCGCCGCGACCCGACGGGTTCACGATCAGCACCTTCTCGGGGCTCATCGTCGGCGCCAGCCGGATGGCATGAGCCAGGCGTGCGACGACTCCAGGGCCGGAATGATGCCCTCGGTGCGGCACAGCAGCTGGAAGGCGGCGATGGTCTCGTCGTCGGAGGCCGTGACGTACTCGACGCGACCCTCATCCCGCAGGAAAGCATGCTGCGGGCCGACTCCCAGGTAGTCCAACCCGGAGGCGATGGAGTGCACCTCTGCGGGCTTTGCCGTTTTCATCCTGCAGCAGCAGCGTGCGCATGCCGTGCAGCGTCCCGGGGTACCGAGGGTGATCGTCGCGGCGTGCTGGCCGGGCACACCGAGGTTGCGGCCCGCTGGTTCGACACCGAACATCTTCACCGGCTCGTCCTCCAGGAAAGCGGTGAACAACCCCAGAGCATTCGATCCGCCGCCAACAGCTGCCACCAGAGCATCCGGCAGGCGTCCCTCCTTCTCCAGCACCTGACGGCGAGCCTCGCGACCGACGATCGACTGGAAGTCCCGCACCATCGACGGGTACGGGTCCGGGGCCGACAGCTGAGCCGATGGCGAAGAAGGTATCGGCGTAGTCGGTGGCGAACACCGAGAAGGCCGAGTCGACGGCCTCCTTGAGGGTCTGCCCACCCGAGGTGACCGACACCACCTTCGCGCCCAGCATCTCCATCCGCACCACGTTGGGATGCTGCTTGGCCACATCGACGGCGCCCATGTGGATCTCGCACTCCAGGCCGAGCAGGGCCGCCGCCGTCGCCAACGCCACGCCGTGCTGCCCCGCACCGGTTTCCGCGATCAGCTTCTTCTTGCCCATCCGTTTGGCCAGCAGCCCCTCACCCAGGCAGTGGTTGATCTTGTGGGCGCCGGTGTGATTGAGATCCTCGCGTTTGAGGTAGATCTTCGCCCCGCCGAGGTGCCTGGTCAGCCCGGCTGCCAGGAACAGCGGCGATGGGCGACCGACGTAATCGGCCAGCAGCGCCTCGTAGTCGGCCTGGAAACCAGGATCCTGACGGGCCTGCGCATGGGCCTCCGCCACCTCGGCGATGGGAGCTTCGAGCTGCGGGGGCGGGAAACGACCGCCGTGGTTCCCGAAAAACCCGGCCTCGTCAGCGTGGATCAGCGAAGTCATGTCACGAATGCTATCGCTGGTCGGTATGACGATTCTTCGTGGATGCAACATCGGGTGTATCGCCGGAGTAGATCCCGGGCGCGTCGTAGATCAGCGACGCCCCGTCGGCGGCCTTCCGGAGTTCGCGCGGGGCGATGGCGTGGGCGATGTGGTAGACGGCCACGGTCACGATGGTGCCGAGCGCGATACCACCAGGGTGAAGCCTTCGGTGATCGGGTAGTTTCACGTCGCCGATGCCGATGATGATGCCCGCGGCAGCCGGGATCAGGTTGATGGGATTGCCGAAGTCGACGTGGTTCTCCTTCCAGATCTTCGCTCCCAGCAGGCCGATCATCCCGTACAGCACCACGCAGATTCCGCCCAGCACCGCGCCGGGGGTGGCGGAGATCACGGCTCCGAACTTCGGTGACAGGCCGAAGCAGATCGCCACCAGGGAGGCGACCACGTAGGCAGCCGTTGAGTAGACGCGGGTTGCGGCCATCACGCCGATGTTCTCCGCATAGGTGGTGGTGGGCCCTGCGCCCACGAGGGTCGCGAGCATTGAACCGCCACCGTCGGCGGCGACGGCGCGACCCATCATCGGGTCCAGGTTCTCGCCCGTCATTTCCGCCACGGCCTTCACGTGGCCCGCGTTCTCGGCGATCAGCGCGATCACCACCGGCAAGGGCGATGATGATGGCCCCCAGCGAGAACTGCGGAAGATGGAAACCGACGATATTGCCCGTGCCGCCGAAACGCCAGGTGGCAAGGTCCGTGACGGGTGGCAGGCCGAACCAGTTGGCTGCCTCGACCGCGGACCAGTCGACGCGCATCTTCTCGGTGACGGTGCCGTCGGAGGCGGCGCTGCGTATCGGCCCGAATGCCAGGTCGAAGATCCAGCTCAGGATGTAGCCGGCCACCAGCGACAGGAAGATGGCGATGCGCCCGAGGAAACCGCGCAGCCCCACGCTGAGCGCGATCACGATGAGCATGACGATGAACGCCAGCCACGGATCCTGCGGCCAGTAGGTGTTCGCGACTACCGGGGCCAGGTTGAAGCCGATCAGCATCACGACCGCGCCGGTCACCACGGGTGGCAGGGTTCTTTGTGGATCACCCGGGCGCCCGCGAAGTGGATGATCAGACCCACCATGAACAAGGTCAACCCGACCACGAAGAGCGCACCCGAGAGGGTCGCCGGGTTGCCGCCTGCCGAGTAGATCGCGGTCGCCACACCCACGAAGGAGGCCGACGATCCCGAGATAGCTGGGCACGCGGTGTTTCACGACGAACAGGAAGATCAGCGTCGCGATGCCGCTCATCATCACCGCGAGCTGCGGATTGAGCCCCATCAGCAGCGGGAAAACGAACGTGGCGCCGAACATCGCGACGACGTGCTGGGCGCCGAGCCCGATCGTGCGTCCCCAACCAGAGCCGTTCGGTCGGGGCCACCACCGCCCCGGGAACGAGGATTCCGTTGTTGTGCAGCTTCCAGCCGAACATGGCCCAGTCCTTTCGTCGCGGGCATGCTACTGCCCTTGCCGGGGCGGGGAACAAGTGACGCCACCATTCGTGAAAACTCGGAGGGTTTTCTCGGAAGCTGGGTGAGCCGATTCCTCGCGAGCGTCTGCGAGTGGGGCGTGTCGAAACCAGGATGATCGTGGGACGGGATCCGGGGAAGGAAACCCTGGAGCCCGGATAGGGTTGGGTCATGGTGTTGGACGTGGTTGTGATCGGGGCCAGCGTGGCAGGGCTGACTGCGGCCCGACGCCTGGCCACAGAGGGGTTTTCCGTGGTGGTCCTCGATCCGAACGGGGAGTACGTGACCGCTGCCATCGGGCACGGGGTAGCGGCCTGCGCACATGCCAGCACCGTGGCGAACATGGCTGGTGCCTACGGTGACGAGGCGGCGCGGGAACACGTCCGACGTACCTGGCGGGGCTGGAGGAGATCCGGGGAGTTGCGGCTGCGGGAGCGGTGGAACTGGTCGAGACGGAGCTGCACGACCATTCCCTGGGCGTCGCCTTGGACCGGGAACTGGGACGGGTGGTGGAGTTGGTCAGCGGGGGCGGAGCCGAACTCTCATTGCTGAAAGCCGGGGCGAGTACTCGGGTGGCGGCAGGTCTGTGTTCCCCCGCAGTGCTGATTGATCCCGCTGCGTACGCCACAGCCTTGGAGGAGCAGGCCGGATCCGCGGGGACCGAGATCCTCCATGATGTCACCGTCACCCGCATCAAAACGTCTCGACAGGGGCAACCCAGGTGGCCTTCCGGCGGAAACCTGGCGTGGTCGCGCGACCTGAAGTCCTCACCGCGCATGCCGTCATCGACACTCCTCGCGGTGAGCCCGTGGGGGGCGGTGGCGGGAGTGGGACAACCGCAGTACGTGCCGACTCTGCGGCTGCGGGGTGTTGAAGCACCCAAGGATGTGACGCTGCTGGCCGGCCCACCCACCTGGCTGATCCGGCCCATCGACGACGAAGTGTTGCTACTCGGCCCGAAATGCGCCCGCAACCAGGGTGACCGAAGCCATGGCGGCACTCGTGAACTGGGCCGCGACCGAGTTCGGGGCCCGCGACATGACGCCAGGGACAGCTCATCATCGACCCCAGCGACCACGGACGCCCCGTCGTTGGGGCCTCCGCGATACCGGGCGGTTTCTACACTCGCGGTAACGGTCGTGGCGAGCTGACGAACGGCACCGCGTCGGGCTGCTATCTGGCGGCCCTGTTGCTGGGGGTCGGTGCCGCCCGTGGTGTGGCGTTGCCGTGGCCCTCGAAACTGCGGGCCGGTGCGGGCCGGTTGCTGCATCGTCGTTGAGAACGCCGATTCTCCTCGCTGCGACACCTCGACCGGTATGTGGCTGGTCGCCGGGCGATGTCATCTGCTCCCGATAGTGTCCTCAGCGGAATCGAAGCGACCCTGAGGAGTCCCATGAGCCACCCTGCATCCGATGAGCTGCCTTTGGCCTGGCGTTCGCTATGGGCGATGGTGGTGGGATTCTTCATGATCCTCGTTGACAGCACCATCGTCACCGTCGCCACCCCGACGATCATGCGGGAGCTGGGTGCGATGTCACCTCCGTGGTGTGGGTGACGAGCGCCTATCTGCTGGCCTACGCGGTGCCGCTGTTGATCACTGGGCGCCTCGGTGACCGGTTCGGGCCGAAACGGGTGTACCTGATCGGGATTGGTGGTCTTCACCCTCGCATCCCTGGGATGCGGCCTGACCACCACCGTCGAACTGCTCATCGCCGCTCGGGTGGTGCAGGGGCTGGGGGCGGCGTTGATGACCCCGCAGACCATGACCGTCATCACTCGTGTCTTCCCGCCGCACCAGCGCGGGATGGCGATGGCCGTGTGGGGTGCCACAGCGGGGCTGGCGATGCTTATCGGTCCGATGCTGGGTGGTTTGTTGATCGGTGCTGCTCGGTTGGGAGTGGATCTTCTTCATCAACATCCCTATCGGAGTGGCAGGCTACGTCGCGGCGAAGCGGCTTGTCCCCGACCTGGAGCAGCACGCTCACCGTTTCGACTGGCTTGGGGTGGTGCTCTCCGGTATCGGGTTGTTCTGCGTCGTCTTCGGTCTGCAGGAGGCCAGCACCCACGACTGGGGGTGATCGTGGGTCCCGTCTCTGTTGGGATCGCTGCTGGTGGTCGGGGCGTGTTTCCTCGTGGCCTTCGTGGTGTGGCAGTGGTTCAACCCCAACGAACCACTGATGCCCTTGAAACTGTTCGGGGACCGCAACTTCTCCGTCGCGAACCTCGCCATCGCCCTGGTCGGGGTGACCAGCGTCGCCACCCCGTACCCACTGATGATCTGGGCCCAGCAGGCACGCGGCCTGAGCCCACTGCTCGCCGCCCTGGTGAACGCGCCCGCCGCCGTGGTCACGCTGATCGTGGCGAAATGGAGCGGGCAACTGGTCAACCGGGTGCACCCTCGCTATCTGACCATGACCGGAGGTCTGGTGTGGGCCTCCTCGCTGCTGGCGGCTGGGCATTTCCTGGACACCACGACGCCGGTGTGGGTGCCGATTGTTCTGTTGACCTTCACCGGTGTGGCCAGCAGCCTGGTGTTCGGGCCGTTGTCCACCGCCGCGACGGCGAATCTCCCCGCCACCTACGCCGGCGCCGGGTCTGGGGTCTACAACGCCACCCGGCAGGTGGGTTCGGTGCTGGGCAGTGCTCTCGTTGCAACCGTGATGGGTACCCTGCTGGCGGCAACGAAGACCAACGACAACCAGACCCCAGACAGCATCGCTTCAGCCATGTCGGGGACGTTGTTGTTGCCCACCGTGTCGATTTTTGCGGTGGCCGTCATAGCCTGTTTCCTCGAACGCCCGAAGCACCAGCGACGGAACTGACCTCGAAGCCGCTCGCACCGCCCTGATCGTCAGATCCAGGTGCCGAACCACATGCGCGACAGCCACTCGGGGCGGGTCAGCAGGCCGTCGGTAAGGATCGGGTAGATGAACGTGAAATGCAGGATCACCACACCGACCGCCAGACCCACCAGCATGGCGCGGATCCTGCGTTTCGGGTGATGTGCCGGGCCGAGGATCTTTCCCAGCGCCATCGCCAGCCCTGTCGCGTAGAAGGGCAGCAGCACGATGGCGTAGAAGAAGAACAACGGGCGAGCCGCGAACTGGAACCACGGCAACCACACCGCCAGCACACCCAGGACGGGAACGGCGAAACCGCCAGTCGCGGCGCCCCTAGCCACCACCAGATGCCTGCGATCGAGTGCGGCGCAGGCCATCCACCACAGCACCGGGGTGCCAAGGCCGGAGATCACCCGAAGACAGGTGGTGCCAACGGCCTCGCACCCCTGATCACCCGGCTTTGATGTCGTTCTGCGCGTCGATGCCGATCGGTCGAACCATCACCAGCCAGCCCAAGGGGATGGGCCTCGTAGGGGTGCTCCGCGTTGACCATCATGCCGTCGCCCGTGTGGAACGAGAAAGCGGAGACGTGATAGTTCCACAACGCTCCGAGATCGGGCCCTAGCAGCTTTACGACAGGATCGTCCGGGTTTTTGACCCCCCAGTCACGCAGGTAACCTCCCGAGGTGGTCAACCAGCCCGTCCACGAGGCGATGTAGACGGGGATCGCCAGCACCACTGTCGACAGGAAGGCCATGGGGGCGTCCCCGAACAGCGACCTCCACAGGCCCCAGGGATGTGGGCGTAGAGGATCAGACCCCCGACGGCACCGACCAGCAGGGGCACTTTGCACATAGCCAATGCGGGAACCGACGATGATCGTGGCGCAGACGCATGACAACCGACGCCACGCTCCCAGGTGAACCCAGGTGACCTTGCGTCGCCTCCCCGCCCCGGCGAGCCTGCGGGCCCCGATGTCCCAGGCCACGGTCAGGATCCCGAACACCGCGACCGCGTAGACGGAGTTCCACTTCACCGCGCAGGCCGCGCCAAACATCACCCCGGCGACGAGCCGCCAGGCCGGAACAGGACCAGCGGCCCGTAGTCGCCGTCGAGAGAATTCAGGTTGCTTTCTGCGCAGGTAACCAGCCAGTCGCAGCCGGAAACCAGTCACGATCCGCGACCAGCGCGGCGATGGCGGCCAGCACGAAGACGGCCTGGAAAGATGTCCAGCAGCGCGATCCGGCTCATGGTGAAGGCCAGGCCATCGAAGGTGACCAACAGCCCGGCGATGCCCCCGACCAACGTGGAACGCGACAGGCGGCGCGCCAGCCGCACCGTCAGCAACACCAGCAGCGCTCCGAAGACACAGGCCGAGATCCGCCACCCGAAGGGTGTCATCCCGAAGAAATGTTCCCCGATCGCGATCAACCATTTGCCCAGCGGCGGATGCACCACATAGGCCGGGTTCTCGGTGAAGCCGCTCAGATCACCGGCGGCGATTTTGGCGTCCGTGCTGAACTGTTTGTTGTCCAGCCACTGCCTCTCGTACCCGGAATGCAGCAGCCCCCAGGCGTCCTTCGCGTAGTAGGTCTCGTCGAAGACGATCTTCCCTGGGAATCCGAGGGTTTCGGACGCGTATCAGGAAGGCGAAGACCGCGAGTCCCGCTGCCAGCAGCCAACCGGCCAGTCGATCTTGGAGCTGGCCGTCCTCAAGCGCCTCGATAGTCCTCACCACGCGGACAGTCTAGGGGAGGGGAGCGACACCGAATCTCGGCCTCTGGTGCTGCTGCCTGCGCCGGCCTGAAACCTTTAGGCTGGCCGGTATGGACCCCACACGAGGAAGACTGGTGCTGGCGGCCACCCCCATTGGTTCTCACACTCACGCCAGCCCGGCGCTGCGGGAGGCCCTGGTGGCCGCCGACGTGATAGCCGCTGAGGACACCCGACGCCTGGCCACCCTGCTGCGTCGCATCGACGTGACCACCACTGCCAAGGTGCTGTCCTACTTCGAGGGTAACGAGGCTGCGCGCACCGCCGAACTGGCCGGGGCAGTGGCCGAAGGGCAGGACGTGGTGCTGGTCACCGACGCGGGCATGCCGTCGGTCAGCGACCCCGGATACCGCCTCGTGACGGCCTGTGTCGAACGTCATCTGCCGGTTACAGCGGTTCCCGGACCATCGGCGGTGCTGACAGCGTTGGCGGTCTCCGGTCTGCCCTGCGACCGGTTCTGTTTCGAGGGTTTCCTGCCCCGCAAGGCAGGGGAGCGGCGCAGCCGGCTGGCAGGGTTGGCCGCCGAGGAACGCACCATGATTTTCTTCGAGGCTCCGCACCGGCTCCACGAATGGCTGCTCGACGCTGTCGATGCGTTCGGCGCGAACCGGCTGGGCCGTGGTCTGCCGGGAACTGACGAAACCCCACGAGGAGATCGTCAGGGGACGACCTGGCCGGGCTGGCTGGCTGGGCTGCCGGCGGGGTACGAGGCGAGATCACTGTCGTCGTCGCAGGGGCAGAACCCCTCAGGGCCAGGACGGACGACGCCCTTGAACTGGTGGCCTCCCGGATCGCGGATGGTGAGAAACTGTCCCGGGCCGTGCGTGCCGTCGCCGACCTGCTCGGGGTCCCGCGCAAGGAACTCTACGAGGCCGCGCTGGCGGCCAGGAAGAAGGAACAATGACCCTTCCGGAGCATCTGCCCGCTGCGCCTGACATGCTTCCTGCGCATGTCATCGACAATCACACCCATCTGGGATCCACCACCCGAGTACTCCGGGTCTCGGTGTCGAGGATTCGCTCACAGCTGCGGGCCAGGTCGGGGTGGCAGGGGTGGTCGATGTCGGCTGCGACCTGCCGTCCTCGCGCGCCGCGGCGCAGCTGGCAGCAACCGATCCCAGGGTCCGGGCCGCCGTCGCCATCCACCCCAACGACGCCGCCCGGCTCTTTCCAGCGCGACGGGCCTGGCGGCCCTCGACGCCGAGCTCGCGGAGCTGCCCGCTCTGGCCGCGCTGCCCGGGGTGGTGGCGGTCGGTGAAACCGGCCTGGATTATTACCGCACCCGCGAGCCGGAAGCCCAACAGGTGCAGGCCCACAGCTTCCGGTTCCACATCGCACTGGCTCGGGAACAAACCTCACCCTCGTCATCCACGACCGCGACGCCCATGCGGACGTCCTGAAGTCCTCGACTCCGTGGATCATCCTGAGCGGGTCGTGATGCACTGCTTTCTCCGGGGACGCGGACTTCGCCCGCGAATGCGTGGATCGTGGTTTCTGGTTGTCCTATCCGGGGTGGTGACCTTCGGATCAGCCGGGTCGCTGCGGGAGGCGGCGACAGTGACGCCCACTGGAACGCATCCTCGTCGAGACCGACGCCCCCTACCTCACGCCGAAACCGCAGCGTGGCAAACCCAACGCCCCTATCTGCTGCCCCACACCGTCGCTTTCCTGGCCGACCTGCTCGGCATTGATCTGGCAGATTTCTGCCGCCGGGTGACGGCCAACACCGAAGCCGCCTACGCGACCCGCTGGGGGCGGCGATGCCTGATACCGGCCTGCTCGATCCCGCCTCGGTGCGACGCATCGCCGCCGACCTGGGGCTCCGTCCCACCAAACAGCGAGGCCAGAACTTCGTCATCGACGCCAACACGGTGCGGCGTATCGTCTCGCTGTCCGGGATCGGTCCCGACGACGTGGTGCTGGAGATCGGCCCCGGGCTCGGCTCGCTGACCCTCGGTCTGCTGGAGGTGGCGAGCGAGGTGAGCGTCATCGAGATCGACGAAACGCCTCGCGGGAAGGCTGGAGACAACCGTCGCGCAACGACTGGGCCGGGACGCGGCGGCACGCCTGAACGTGGTGACCGCCGACGCCATGACCGTCACGGAACTTCCGGGTCGGTCGCCGACCGCGGTGGTCGCGAACCTGCCCTACAACGTCTCGGTGCCGGTGCTGATGCATCTGCTGGAGAGTTTCCCGTCGTGGCGGCGGGGCCTGGTGATGGTGCAGCTGGAGGTCGCCGACCGGCTCGCGGCGCAACCCGGCTCGAAGATCTACGGGGCACCCAGCGCGAAAGCTGGCGTGGTGGGCCTCGGCGAAGCGGGTCGGCACCGTGCCGCCGAAGGTGTTCTGGCCCGTGCCGAACGTCGATTCGGGGTTGGTGAGGCTGGAACGCCGCGACCCACCCGCGACCACCGCTACCCGGGAACGGACCTTCGCCGTGATCGACGCGGCCTTCGCATCGCGCCGAAAAATGCTGCGGGCGGCGCTGTCGGGGATATTTCGGATCCTCGGCGGCAGCCTCTGAGGCCATCGAATCGGCAGGAATCGATCCGCAGGCCAGAGGCGAGGCTCTGGACGTCACGGACTTTTGCCGCCATCGCGAGCAGGCAGCAGGTAGGTTGAGGCCGTGAAGGAAGTGCGGGTGCGGGTGCCGGCCAAGGTGAATCTGACGCTGAACGTCGGAGCCACCGACAACGAGGGGCTATCACGCCCTGGGAACCCTGTTCCAGGCGGTGTCGCTGTTCGACGATCTGGTGGCGCGACCCGCCGAGGCTGGAGTGTTCCGGGTGAGTTTCCGAGGCGAGGGCGCCTCCGGCCTGCCTGTCGACGACACGAATCTCGTGGTCCGCGCGGCCCGGCTGCTGGCCGAGACCTGTGGGACGGGAAACCTCGGGGTGGAGATCCGGGTCCACAAACGCATCCCCGTCGCAGGGAGGCATGGCCGGGGGATCGGCTGATGCCGCCGCCACCCTGGTCGCCTGCAACCAGCTGTGGGGGACGGGCCTGGATACGGGGCAGCTCCACGCTGTCGCGGCCCGGCTCGGTGCCGATGTCCCCTTCCTGCTGCACGGCGGCACCGCCGTCGGCACCGGGCGAGGGGAGAAGCTGAGGTCCGTGCCGGTGCGGGGCAGCTTCCACTGGGTGCTGGCACTGAGCCATCATGGTCTGTCCACCCCAGCGGTGTTCCGGGAGTTCGACCGCATCAGTGCGCCCCAGCCCACCGACATCGATTCCGGTCTGCTGGAGGCCCTGGCCGATGGTGATGCTCGCCGTGTGGGTGTGCTGCTCAGAAACGACCTACAGCGGGCGGCCTTCAACCTCCAGCCCGAGCTGGCCGACGTCCTGGCAATGGGACGCGAGGCGGGTGCGATCGGCGCCCTGGTGAGCGGTTCCGGCCCCCACCATCGCCTTCCTGGCCGGCACCAAAGGCCGTCGCCGATGCGATCTCCGACCGGCTGGTGCTGTCCTCCCGGGTCCGTGCCGTGCGTCGCGCCCACGGGCCGGTGCCGGGCGCACGGATCGTGAACTGAAGGAGCACAGATGGACGAGGTCGACGAGGTGATGGCCGCGTGGCATCGGGAGCGCCCCCGACCTTGCAACGTCCCCATGGCGGTGTGGTCGAGGATTCATCGGCTGGCTGCCCTCCTGGACGCGGAACGCAAACGCTGTTTCGCCGAACACGGCCTGGAGATCTGGGAGTTCGACGTTCTGGCTGCCCTGCGGCGCGCCGGACGGCCCTACCGGTTGTCCCCCGGCCAGCTGCTGCAACAGACCCATGTCACCTCCGGGACCATGACCAACCGGGTCGACCGGCTTCGCGCCCGGGGGCTGGTCACCCGCCATGCCGACCCGAGTGACGGTCGAGCCGCCCTCGTCGAGGCTTACCGCCGAAGGCCGCCGGGCCGTCGACGAGGCCCTCGGGGCGCTGGTCGAACTGGAGGAGTCCTTGCTGGTCGGATGGGATCCGTATGAACGCGACTCTCTCGCGGCGATGCTTCGCCGTCTGCTGCTTGCCTCTGGGTGATCACCTGACCTTCTCCGGGCCCACCACCCACGTGTTGCACCCGCCGATGCTCTCGGAGTGGAAGCCTCGCATGCCCCAGTACAGTAGCGACTCAGGGGTGCCGTGGATGCCGTCGTCGATGAAGCTCTGCAGGCTCTCGCGAACCTCTTCGTGGTTGCCCGGGTTAGCTGGAAGGAGTCGTCGCTCGCAGCATCCCTGTTACGCAGCATTCGGCCTGTATCTCTATGCGGCGCTCCGTCTCGTTGCCGCTGGGAAGCTGATTCCGGACCATCTGCACTTTGCTGAGGCTCTGGATGTGATGTCCGTACTCGTGGAAGACCATGAGCTTGATCCAGATCTCGCTTGCGGCGGCGCTGTCTTTCAGCAGCGGTGCCGAAGTACAGGCTGCCGCCATTGGCGGAACAGTATGGCGAGGGACCTGCATACTTCCACACGGCGAGTGTGCCGTGTCGCCCTCAGTAGTAAACGGGCACCGAATGGGTGGAATACCCGAGTCGTTCGAACACCGGCTTCCAGGCTTTCTTGCACGCACTCAATTTCTGCCTCCACCTGCTTGCCCATCTCGGCCATGGAATCAGCGTGGGATGGCTTGAGGGCAGCCCTGTCAGATCAGGCCAGCTGAGGTTGTAGATCGGGGCCTGCTGAACTGTCTTCAGGCTGGGTCGTTGGGAATCTGGGGCAGGGAGAGGATCGAGTTTCTCGTTCGGAACCTGCCCAGCTCGCCGGGGCTTGGGCTCAGGAGTCAGGGTGGGGAGTGGGTGTGGGCGTAGGTGCTGGTGCTTGGGTCTGCCAGGGACGTCGGTGGTGGTGAAGACTTCTGCGTTCTTCTGGAGGTCGTGGTTGGCTCAGAAGTGGCTGATGAGTTGCTGCCGGGACGGGTGGAGGTCTCGTGCGGCACTGTCACCGTGGGTTCGTGGGAGCGGAGGTGTCTGCGAGCAACGCTAGAAAAGGACACCAGAACGATCGCCCCGAGTACGATGCCGAGCGCCAGTGGGACATTGCTGCCACCCCTGCGGCCTGGAGGCCGAGGAACGTACTGGTGCTGAGGAGCGTATTGGAACCCGAAACTCTGTGAGGCCTGGGGGCCGAGGTCCCTGGGGATTCCAGTAGGGATTCGTGGACATGGGGACCCAGCCCCGTCCGGGGTCTTGCTGAGCCCCCAGGTAGGTTGCGGGTCCGCTTTCCACTGCCCACCCGGGCCAGAAACGCTCATCGTCTTTCTGTTCCTTCAGTCCGTTACGACAACTGTCAACAAAATATTTGCATCTTCCGGGATCATCCATTACCGCAAGGAACCGCAGCAGCAGTCTGCCGGGTGTTTCGGCTGGCTCATCGCAGTCTGTCCTTGAACTCGACGAGAAGTTTCGGCTTGGACTTCAGGTTGGCCATCCCGTTCCAGGCCAGGTTGATAAGGTGCCGGGCCACCACCAGCCGTTCCGGCTCGCGATTGTCCAGCCACTGTTGGCCGGTCATTGCGACCAGCCCACCAGAGCCTGGGCATACAGGTGCGCGTATCGCGGGTCGTGACCCAGACGGGCGAACTCGTCCCCCAGGATCTCCTCCACCTGGGTGGCGATCTCGCTGAGGATGGAGGCGAAGGAACCGGTCGGATTCGTCAGTGATGAATCACGCGAGAGGATGCGGAAACCGTCCGGGCAGCGGTCGATGTAGTCGAGGAGGGCCAGGGTGCCGCGTTCCAAAAGTTTCCCAGGGGCCCGCTCCAGGTTTGTTGAGGGCGGCTCGGATCTCCGCGTGCAGTGCGCTGGTCTCTTGCTCAACCACCGCCTGATAGGCGCCATCCTTGCCACCGAAATGCTCGTAGACCACAGGCTTCGACACCCCGGCCCGGGCAGCGATCTCCTCCACAGATGTGCCTTCGAAACCCCGTTCCGCGAACACCTCCCGGGAGATGGCGAGCAACTGCGCACGTCGCTCCGCTGAACTCAGGCGCACTCGTGAACGACGGGCGCGTGTACTGGCAGGGCGTTGGCATGGTTCCAGTCTCCCGCAATCAAGCGGCGATGCCCAAACAAGAAACTTCCCAGGGTACCTGGTGTTCATGCTCCCGTCTCACGTGTCCAGCACGATGCGAGATGGTCGTTCACCAACCCGATGGCCTGCATGGTGGAATACAGCGTCACCGGTCCGACGAAACGAAACCCGAGGTTCTTCAAGCGACGGCTGAGGGGCCTCGCTTTCCGGGGTCTGGGCGGGTATCTCGTCACGGCGTTCAGGTGGAGTCAATGCGGGGAAGGGACGTGCTCGGCGAAGATGTCCGCCAGACGCCCACCCGCGACGTGCAGGGGCGACTAGGGGCCCTGGCGTTTGCCACGGCTGCTCGGATTTTCCGCTCGTTGCGGATGATCCCGGAATCAGCCATCAGCCGGGTGACATCCTCCTCGCCAAAACCCGCCACAGTTTCCGGGTCGAAACCGATGAAGGCAGTCGGAACGCTTCACGTTTGCGCAGGACGGTGATCCAATTCAGCCCCGACTGGAAAACCTTCCAGTATGAGGCGTTCGAGCAGCAACGCTTCCTCCGGGTCATCGGGCAGAGGGCGCCCCCACTCGGTGTCATGGTAGTGCTCATACAGGAGTCCCCTGTCCCGAAACAACGCTCCATGTGTCCTCCTCTGATCGCTCCTCACCGACAATCATGGGCGCCTCGGTGCCGGATCCTCCGGCAACGCAACGCCGCCCGAGATTGTGGAAAAACCCAAAGACCGGTTCTTTCCGTTAGACTTGCGGGACCGGCCCGGGTTCCAGGCCATTCCCCAGTTGGTCTTCCGGCAGGGCCCCCTGACTTTTGAATCAGGATTAGCGAAGTAGGTTCGACTCCTACCCGGGGAGCCGAGAGCCTGGCCAGGATGAAGTAGGCCAGGAAGATGGCTAACCCGATGAAGGTCGAGATGTTCACCCCGCGTCGCAGCCGTGTGCCCTGCGGCGCGACCTGAACAGGGGTTCCCGGCCCGTAGCTGGCGTTCCCGGCGGCTCCAAGCAGCGCACGTGAATCGCTGTAGCGGTTCACGACTGGGAGCGAGCGAACCCAGCACGCCGTTTGCGATGGTCTCCAGCAGGCGCCAGGGTGGCTGGGTTGGTCAAGTCCTGTTGGGATTGTGTGTCGCAGAACAGCCATGTCGACCATCTCAACGTCATAGACGATGGGAGTTCTCAGCAGGGCATCCATGACGTGGGGTGGCAGCAGCTGGAAGGCGTCGCGACCGTAGCCCTCGGGGGCGTAGAGCTGGTAGTGGCTGTCGAAGGGCTCACCCAGGCTGATGCGCTGCGAGGACGCGAAGGTTTCTGGCAGGTTCGTTCCCCACGCACCGTTGTTCGCCCTGGCGTCGAGTAGTAGGTGCGGGACGGGATGCGGCAGCCGGAACGCAGCGAAATGCCAGTGGTGGGTGACTCTGTTTTCTCCTCCGCCGGTGGTGTACTCGTAGCCGCCAACGTCGGCCAGCACACCAACCGGGGAGAACAAATGAAGAGTCGAGGCCCGGGACTTCCCTTCGTTGAAAAGCACCCGGGATACTGGGGATTCGCTGAATGGATCCCGAACCGCATCCCGTTGGCGTCGGCGAAACGTGCCAACAGCTCCAGCGAAGCTGCCGTCGCCGATGCGATCTGATCCCCATGAACAGGGCCACAGCGCAGAATGCGGCGATGCCCTAGGGTCAGCAGAATCATGGCCACAGGAACTGTGGTGATTCTCCAGATGGTGTCATTGCCCTGATGAGCGGCACGGCAATCGCGAGTAGTTGTACACAAACGAACACGACCACCCCGATGGATATCACCACGTAAAAGTTGGGTGTCGAGGTGCCGAACTCGCCTCGTGTGCGGCGCTGTTTCAGCGCGTGGAACTCTTGCGGGGTGAGCGGCGCAGCCAGGGAGCCGTGTTGAATCTCACCATAAACGTCATGGTATCGACGCAGGGGATCAGCGGACCTGCCCGTTTCGGGGGCCGTGCCGATGAACGGTGGGCCGGCAGCCCCGCGACTAGCAGTTTCGTATCGTGAATCCGGGGAGGCCCCGGCGAACCGTGGGAAGGAAACCGTCTTGACCATCCCTGACAGCGATCTGGCTCCCGTCGCAGCGGTCATCGTCCTGGCCGCCGGTGGTGGCACACGAATGAAGTCGCGTCACTCCAAACTGCTCCATGAGGTGTGTGGCAAATCGATGCTCAGCTACGCCGTCTCGGCGGCCGAGGCTCTCAACCCGCACCACCTTGTGGTCGTGGTGGGGCACCAACGCGTTGAGGTCTTGGAACACCTGGAATCGCTGAGCCAGAACGTGAGTACGGCGGTTCAGGAACAGCAGCTGGGAACCGGACATGCGGTCTCGTGTGGACTGGAGCAGTTGCCGAACCTCGAGGGGGAGGTGGTCGTCACCTATGGAGACGTGCCCCTGCTCACGGGCAAGACCCTGCGCCGGCTCGTCTCCATTCATCGCGCGGAAAGCAACGCCGTCACGGTGCTGACCGCAGAGGTGGAGGACCCGTCAGGTTATGGGCGAATCGTTCGCACAGGCGGAAAGGTCACCGGAATCGTCGAGCATCGGGATGCCTCCGACGAGCAGCTTCTGATTCGCGAGATCAACTCTGGCATCTACGTCTTTGACGCCGCGGTTCTGCGTGACGGTCTGGCGCAGTTGAACACCGACAACGCCCAGGGCGAGCAGTACCTCACCGACATCCTCCGCTACGCCCACGATCTCGATCGCCCCGTCGGCGCGCTGATCACTGACGACGTGTGGCAGACCGAGGGCGTCAACGACCGCGTCCAGCTGGCCCGGATGAGTCAGGGAACTCAACCGCCGCATCCTGGAACGCTGGGATGCGGGAGGGTGTGACCATCGTCGATCCGCGCAACACGTGGGTCGATGTTGATGTCGACCTCAGCCAGGACGTCACCCTCATGCCCGGGGTGATCCTCCAGGGCGCGACCACCATCGCATCCGGGGCGGTCATCGGCCCGGACACCACCCTTCGGGACGTCGAGGTGGGAGAACGCCACCGTGATCCGTTCTCACGGGTCCTTCGCGATCATCGGCGACGGTGCCACTGTGGGGCCTTTCTCCTACCAGCGTCCCGGGACCCAGCTCGGTTCCGGCGGGAAGATCGGCGCCTTCGTCGAGACCAAGAACGCGGTTGTTGGGGAAGGATCGAAGATTCCGCACCTCAGCTATGTCGGTGATGCGGTCATTGGCGATGGGGTCAACATCGGGGCGGGCACGATCTTTTGAAACTATGACGGTGTCAACAAATCCGCCACCCATGTCGGGAACTCGGCTTTCATCGGGTCGAATTCCGTGCTGGTGGCGCCCGTTGACATCTCTGACGGGGCCTTCGTGGTCGCCGGGTCGGCGGTCACCGATGACGTTCCCGCAGGAGGGCTCGCCGTGGCCGGGGGCGGCAACGCAATGTCGATGACTGGGTGGCCACACGCCGCCCCGGGTCAAAGGGCTGCACAAGCCGTCGGTAAAGTGACGGCAATGTCCATCCCGCAGTCATTGAGTCGAGGGCAAAGAAAAAGGAATGAAACGACTCCGCATGAGGAATGAGACCGCGAACAACAAACATCTGATGCTCTTCTCGGGCCGGGCCTTCCCAGAGCTAGCCGAGGAGATCGCGGCTACGCTCGAGACGAACCTGGTTCCCACCCGCGCCCTCGCCTATGCCAATTCAGAGATCTACGTCCGTTTCGAGGAATCGGTACGCGGCAGTGACGCCTTCGTGATCCAATCCCACACCGCACCCGTGAACGAGTGGATCATGGAGCAGCTGATCATGGTGGATGCCCTGAAACGGGCTTCCGCGAAACGATATTACCGTGGTCGCGCCCTTCTACCCGTATGCACGTCAGGACAAGAAACACCTCGGCAGAGAACCCATCTCGGCCCGGTTGGTGTCCGATCTCTACAAGGCGGTAGGTGCTGACAGGATTATGTCGGTGGATCTCCACGCATCCCAGATTCAAGGGTTTTTCGACGGCCCGGTCGATCATCTTTGGGGACTGCCAGTTCTGAGCGACTACGTCCGAGAGCACTATGACACCTCCGAGATGTGCGTCGTTTCTCCCGACGCGGGACGGGTCAGACTGGCTGACATGTGGACCGATGAGCTTGGTTGCCCGCTCGCGATCATCCACAAGCGCCGCGACCACGAGAAGGCCACACAGTTGCCGTGCACGAAGTGGTCGGTGATGTGCAGGGTAAGACCTGCATTCTTGTTGATGACATGATCGATACCGCGGGAACCATTACCCAGGCAGCGCTTGCGCTGCAGGAACGAGGAGCCAGCAAGGTTATCTGCGCCGCCACCCATGCCGTGTTCTCGGGGCCCGGCTGTGGGCAGCTGAATGCGTCAGGTATGGCAGAGATAATAGTGACGAACACGTTGCCGATCCGGACTGCCGAACCAATCGACAATCTGACGGTGCTGTCGATAGCCCACTGATAGCGCGGGCCATCAATGCCGTTTTCCGTGACGGATCGGTGACGTCTCTGTTTGGAGGGCAGGCATACAAATGAGCGTTCGTGGAGTCAACAAGCTGTCGATCATTGGTGCCGGGGCGGTGGGTTCCTCGCTGGCTTACGCCAGTTTGATCCGCGGAGTTGCCCGGCATGTCGTGCTGCACGACATCAACGCGGCGAAGGTTCGTGCTGAGGCCCTCGATCTGGCTCACGGCAGCCAGTTCATGCCGCAGGCGAAGGTTGAGGGATCCGAGGATCCCGAGATCACACGGGGTTCCGACGTGGTCGTGATCACTGCTGGAGCGAAACAGAAACCAGGGGAAACCCGAATGGATCTGGCAGCCTCCACCGTGAACCTGATGAAGAAGGTGATTCCGCCGCTGGTGGAACGTTCCCCAGAAGCAATTTTCCTCATGGTGACTAATCCGGTGGACGTCACCACCTATGCTGCTTTGAAGATCGGTGGAAGCTTCCCGCAACCAGTTGTTCGGCTCCGGCACGGTGCTGGATTCTTCCCGACTGCGATATCTGGTTGCGGAGGCCTGTGAGGTCGCAGTGGTGAATGTGCACGCATACATCGCGGGTGAACACGGGGATTCTGAGATTCCATTGTGGAGCGCTGCCACAATTGGCGGTGTTCCCCTGCTCGATTGAGAACGGCAAACTGGAAAACTGGACGAATCCACCCGCGATGCGATAGCGGATCGTGTGGTGAATGCTGCATATGAGGGTGATCGAGGGTAAGGGAGCCACCAACTACGCCATCGGCCTTGCGGCCACCCGGATCATCGAATCAGTGCTGCGTGACGAACACCGGGTGCTGCCGATTTCAAGTCTTGTGGAGGACTGGTACGGCATCAAGGACGTCTGTCTCTCGTTCTACTCTCGTCGATCGTCAAGGCGCTGGACGCTCCCTCAGACAACCACTGACCGATGGGGAGCTTGGCTGCATGCACGAATCAGCCAAGCGATCCGGCACACACTGAAGTCATTGGGGTTCTGACGACCTCGAACAAAATTCATCCGTCTCCTCGTCGGTGTTGCGCCGATGGGGAGACGGAATCACATCGAGCAGTGTGCTCCCTGCGATGATGGTCGGGGAATATCTCCGCGCTGACAGAAGCCGGGAGATAACACGGTTCAGGCCAACGGGGGTCAGACCGAGATACTGGGCCACTTCACGCTGCGACATGCGCGCTGCCAAGCGGGGATACTCCTGCAGGAAGGCGAGGTAGCGCTCCTCGGTGCTCATGGTCAAAAACTGGGTACTCGCGATGCGTGTGATGAGGCCACGAGACGCAGCAGCGCGACGACTGACAACGATACCATTCGGTGGCGTTCCCCAGTGCAGAGGAGGCGAATCGGGGTCCCGAGGACGATGGAGTTTTTCTTTCGCCACTCCGCGTTTGTGCGAGAGCGAGCGATTCAAGACCTGATGGTTCGTGGGGAGCTCAGTAGTTCGCTGAGCTCGTGAGGATCCGTGCTGAGGAAGATGTCCCCTTTCTGTAGGTAACTGGCGACATGGGATTTCTCCTTGATGGTGACCATGGAGGTGATGGTTCCGCTCAGCACTAGCCACATCATGGGTTGGCTTCCGTTGGGCACTGGTTGTCCAGAATCAATCTCTATGATGACGCAGGATGCTGCGCACAGGTTCCACCGGGCATGGGGCAACCGACGATCTTCTCGACGGTTCGCCTCGCGACGTGTTCCCCAGCGGGTGCCTACGAGATGTGTGACGCTGGTCATGATCGAGATCTTAACCCCGGTTAACTAGTGCCTTCTCCGATAGTTAACTGTATCTGGGGTCAAAACGCAAAAACCTTGACGATTCAAAGATGATTGGTGGCCGCTGTCATATAGGTGGGCTTGGGCGGGTTTCCTCACAGGGTCGGTTGAGGTTGACTGATCGTTCGCTGGCTCGCGCATTTTTGATCTGAAAAACGTCCTGCCCTCAGTGGGTTGAGTGTTCGGGGAGGGACTAACGCAGCCCCGCGTCACGGCGTGATTCTTCGAGGGAGCGCGTGGTGGTGCTCTGCTCATCCGAGGTCGGATGATTGATTGTCGGGGCCCATCGAAGATGCCCTCGATGATGTCGGGATGCCCTCATCGCCGGCTCAAGGCAATACCCGAAAGGGGCTCCGGGGGTGCGGCACTACGGTCTGGGGAAAGCGACGGCAAACAATGTTCTCCAAGATGATGTTCCGTCCGCTGGGCGACGACGGTAGTTTGAGATCGCCAGTTCAAAAGATTCGAGGAAGGTACCGACGTGAGCATCGCTCCACCTCCGGCTCCCGCATGCGGCGCCAGAACCTGACGAAGGTGTTCGGGGATGGCGGGCCCCGACCTGTCGTCGCCGTCAACAACGTGACTCTTGCCATTGAGCCGGATCATTCACGGCCATCATGGGGCCGTCCGGATCGGAAAAATCGACGTTGATGCACTGCATGGCCGGACTGGATCGTGCCGCAGTGGATCGGCCTGGGTGGGGCAGGAGGATCTCTCAGGTTGTCTGAACGGCAGGTCACCAAAATCCGGCGGGACAAGATCGGCTTCCGTATTTCAGTCCTTCAACTTTGCACCCTCACGGCGGAGACAGAACATCCTTCTCCCGCTTGAGTTGGCGGGGGCGCAAAGCGAACCATGCGCCAGCTGGAGATCGCGGACACTTAGGACTCCAGCGAACGCCTCACCCACCGCCCGAGCCAGACTCCGCCAGCAGCAGCGGGTTGCGATCAGCTCGTGCGCTGGTCACAAACCCGCAGTGATATTCGCCGCGACGAACCGACGGGTGCCTCGACTCGCACGGGTACAGCGCTCCTGCAATACCTGCAGCGGCTGTTCCGCGTTCGGGGACGAGACCATCATCATGGTTGCCCGACCCGAAAGGCGGCAGGATACGCGGACCGGGCCTGGTGCTCTCCGACGGGAGCATCGTCGATGACGTGGCCAGCCCTCCGCCGAAGATCATGCTCGCCGGCCTCGGGCGTCTGGGGGCCGTGATGCTGCGAGACGCCGCATGAACTGATCCGGCTACATCCGGGGCGGTTCGTCGCGACGCTACTCGCCATCGCGATCAGCGTCGGTTGTCTCGGCGATCATGATTGGAGTGCGGTTACCGGGAGAACTCGATGACTCGTTCCGGGGGTGATCGCGGTATCGAAAGTCCGATGTGGTGGTCAACGCGTGGAGGAACGCACAGTCCGGACGAGGTTCTCAAAGGTCATCCAGGGAGCGGCTGTGTTGACGCGGCGGAGGCCTCCCTCTCGAGTGCACTTCATGAAGCACGGAGACACTTCTCGTTGACAGCAATGCCATGGTGCTGCCATCGTCCAGCGAATTCGCTGGGCCTCACTCGCCCGGGTCGATGGCCGTCCGCCGGAGCGAGGATCGTCCTGGCGAAGCGAGAAAAGCTCCACGTGTGAAGGTGGGGACGATATCGCAGCTGAAAACTTCACGGAGGATGAGCCGAGCGCCAGCTACCGGGTTGTCGGTTCTCGCGATGATGCGCTCGCTACACCGAGAATTCATACATCACCACTTTTGAGGGCGACCGCAGCCCAGCACGTGGATCGTCAGGTCCCAGGATCCCAAAGGCAGCTGTCGCATCGATCCAGCAAGGCTCACCCGCTCGGTGCCGACAAATTCAAAGGTCAGCACCACGGACGACTACCGTGTTCGATCAGATGAAGAGCAGCTCTGCCAGGTGGGTTTGATGTTTTCGCAACCTACTGCTGGGTTTTGCCGCGATCTCCGCGGTCGTGGAAGCATGATCATCATTGCCAGCACCTTTACGATCCTCGTCACCCAGCGCCGCCGCCAGATTGGTCTGTTGCGGGCCGTCGAGTGCGTCGACGGGGCCGGGTCTGCGAAGGCTTTTCGCAGAGCCCGTTCTGCTGGGGCTCGTCGGGTCACTGCTGCTCGTGTGGTGTATCGGAGCGGAATGAGTGTGGCCGCGAGTGGTGGGCGCTTATGGTCGAGTGCCATCTATTGGGGTTGGTGCTCCCGTTCGGTGAATTAGGGATCGCCGTTCTCGTCGGCGTGCTGATAACTAAATGATTGTCGATGGCCGGTCCATCACGATCATGACACGTCAGTCCTCGAAGCCCTGCGGGTGGTGCTAGCGCACTCCGCGTCAAACGGTTGGGTATCACCCGCGGGGTGTTCTGTTGTCTCTTCCTGCTCCTGGGAGGAGGTATGGTCTTCAGGCCTTCGAGGATCCAGCCAGGGGGATTGCTCTGGGCCGTCGGCGGCGGCGGCTTCCTCTCCTGGCGATCCTGCTGGCGGCACCGTTCTACGATGTCCGGTGCTGCTGCCGCCTGTTCCGGGTGGCTCCTGCGAGTTCATGGGGTCCACGGTCAGGATTGGCCACCAGCAGCTCCGTCAGGGAATCCTCGTCGCGCCTCGGCACGGCTTGGTGGCACTGATGACTGCGGGTGGGACCGTCGGTCACGCTCGGTGGCTGTTTCCACCATGCGCACTTCGGCCCTTTCCGAGATCGATCAGCAGCGCTACCCGGTGGATGTCGGCGTGCGGGATGCGACGGTCCACTCAAATCCGGTGTGGTGGAGGAACTCCGCAAGAACGAGGGGGTCGCGAAGGTGGTGGAGATCTCCAGCAAACAGGTCGAACTTGGTCACAGGAAGTTCTCCGTCCGCAACGTGAATGCCGCCCGCACCGAGCTCCGGTCTCCCGGAACGGATGAATGCTCGGACGGGGTGATCCTGGAGTCCAGCCCGGAAACCGCGACCAGTCTGCCCGAACGAGTGGACCTGCCGGGCGTAGGACAGAGTGGAGGTGCCGCGCTCCTCGAAGTCGTTCCCTTTCGTATGGCAGCAGTGGTGTCCGCGCCGACGTTCGGCTGCCCGGCAGCAGGCGAGATCCGGGAAGCCTGGGTCCAAGTTGCTGATCGGACCTCCGCCACCGTCCTGAATCGGGTAATGAAGGTGGTTTCTCCCTTGGGCTCTGAGGCTGAAATCGGTGGTGGCGCTGCCATGGCGATGCTGGAGCGAGATCGTGAACGTTCTCCTCACGGTGTTGACCCGCGCTGCTCCGGTGTCGCCGTGGTGATCGCTCTGGTGGGTGCGGCAATACCCTGGGCCTGTCGGTGATCGAGCGGCGGCGCGAATCCGGCGGCGCTGCTGCCGAGCCCGCGGCGTGCAGCGCAGATCCTGACTGATCGCTGCTGGCCGATGCGTGCTGCTGGCCGTGCGCATCGCCGATGGGTGTCGCGGCGGGTTCGTTCTTCGGCTGGCTGGGCGTGGTCATCGCATCGCGGGATGATAGACACAAACACTCTCGGCCTGGGCGGTGTTCTCCGTCGACATGCTCTACACAGGAGGTCTGATCCCACCAGGTGTGTGTGGTTGCAGCGGCTCTCCGCCTCCGGTGCTTCCGGTGGGCGTGCGGCGAAACGCCACCCCGACGGAGGCCACTTGCGGTAGAAAGCGCGATCCACGGGCCAGGAAGATCGAGTGGCTGATGCCGATCCCACGGGATCGGCATCAGCCGCTCGGCAACCACGAGGAACGGGTGGTGCGGGTTTCGTGAGGTCGCAGGAAACCCGCGCGGCGCTTCCTGGCTGGTCCTGTGCTGTTCCGGGAACGCCTGCGTGACGGTGAGCAGCGCGGAGTGCCTCCCGCGGTGACTCGCGCGGAGCAATATGCGTCGTCACGGGTTGTCTTTCGCCTCGTTTCGCTCCCGGCGGCCTTCCCTGAAACTGCTCCGTCGGTGTCCGTGCCCACTGAAACGGCAGCTGATCTCTCACTCCGCATTTGCATATACCGCCCTTTGCTGTATATGCTGCATATATACAGAAGGGAGGTGTGGTGGACGTCGTGCTGTCGAACACCGCGGGGGTCCCGATCTACGTCAGATAGAGGACCAGATCAAGGCGGCGATCCTGCGAGGCGAGGTCTCCGAGGGGGAGGCGCTGCCCTCCATCCAGGCTCTTGCCCGCGACCTCAGGGTCTCCGTCATTACCTCACTCGCGCCTCACGTGGAGCTGGTGGCCGACGAACTCGTGCAACGCGTGCCCGGAAAGGGCTACTTCGTCTTGCCGCGCGATGCCGAACTCGTTCGCGAACAGGTGCTCCGCGAGGTGGAGACCCATTTCGCGGACGGCGTCGCTGCCCGCGCGGCTGGCTGGCATCGACGATGACGAGATCCGCACCATCCTTGAACTCGCTCTCAAACCCGGGGAGGACATATGAACGACGACAGCCCCCTCAAGCTTCAGGGAATCACCAAGAACTACCAGGAGTTCCATCTTGGCCCCATTGACCTGGAGGTTCCGCGCGGCTACGTGATGGGTCTGGTAGGGGCAAATGGGGACGGGCAAGACCACCGCTATCAAGATCGCCCTCGGTGCCCGTGCTTCCGGGGAACGGGGTGGTGCGCCTGATCGACAAGAGTCGCGTTGGCGTGGTCCTCGACCAGCCGCCCTGGCCCTCCAGCTGGCGGGTTCGTGACATCGCCAAAGCTGGTCGGCCCGTTCTACCCCGACTGGAACCAGCGGGTCTTCGAAGAGACTGTGGGTGGGCCGGGGGTCTCGTCGGCTGAAGGTGAAGGAGTTCTCCGCGGTATGGGTATGAAGATGCAGCGCCGTCGCTTTTGGCGCATGAGGCTGAACTGTTGGTGCTGGACGGAGCCGACCCGTGGCCTCGATCCCCTGGCCCGCGGCGAGCTGCTGGACATGCTGTCTGAGTTCATGACCGGTGAGCAACACTCCGTCTCTTCTCACCCACATCACCAGCGATCTGGACCGCATTGCCGACATGGTCACCATCCTTGACGCCGGCGGGTGATCGCATCCGGCTCCCGCGAGACCTGCTCGAGACATGCAGGTGATGGTTCGTGGTGGTGTCGCCGACCCTGACCGATGGCCTGAGTTCCCCGGATGCGTGGCCTCAGGCGGCACTCCGTCGGTTGGGGAGGGGCTGCTTCCGCCGTCGACCTGGGTTGTGTGGCCCTGGTGTTGTGGCGAGACCCCGTCGATCGAGGAGCTGCTGGTGCATCTCGCGAAGGAGCGGAAGATGCGTGAATTCAAGCAATGGTGAAAATTGACCTGAACAGACTGGTGAGGGTCTCCAAAGGTGTTGTTGCCAGCGATGTTCGTGTTTATGATCTTCAGGTTGTGGGGAGGAGGTGGGAGTTGTTCTTTTTCTATGGCTTTTATGTACTGCTGAGCGCCATGTTCATTTTCTATAGTGATATTGGCGATGATGGAAACGAAAACAGTTTTTGTTTCTTGATGTCCTGCCTTTGCGTCGCCGAACGGTGGTGATTTCACACTGTGTGATGACATCGATTCTTCTGGCCGTATTCGAAGCCGTGCTTTGCGATCGTTTTGGTGGTTGGATCGGCTCTCAGGGTGGTCGTCGATGCCGGCTGGCCTGCGATGGCTGTGTGGGTGAAATAGGAATTGTGCTGTCGATTTTCTCCATCATGATTCCTGTGCACATCGGATCCAAAAACTTCTGCGAGGTGGGTTTTCCGGCGCTCATGAAAGCTCTTGTGGTGGGTTTTTAGTATGAGGGATTTTGTCGGCGATCCGAAGCCGGATGGTCGCAGTCTTTCGGCAACTGGTTTTCTGGATGCAATGCCATGGCTGTTGCTACTCGTCGGGCTGGCAGCCTGGGCTGCGTCACTTTTCGTGTCCATTCGCAAGTACGAGCTTCAGGACCACTGAGGCTTATTCACAGACAGCATGGTGGCCAGTAAAACCCCTAGCTAAGGCGCACGCGAGGAAGGCTGTGAATAAGCCTCACTGAATCAGATGAAAACGCAGAAAACCGCGGCTTGCTCGGCAAGGTGTGGTCGCACGAAGGAGTAACGAGATGCGAGAACTCGGAAATATCGCGAGGGTTTGATATGCGGCTTACCCTGGGGCTCCTCTGCGCTCTGGCCGCAGTGATTCCATTGTGGTTTTGGACCAGTGGTGATAACGGGCCGGTGGGTTTGGCGTGCGTGCTCTCCGGAGGTGTACTAGCGGGGCTGATGGGCACTTTCTTTTGTAGTTTTCCTCAGAGGGGGATGCAGGGTGATGGCCTGCTCTATGACACCTGCCCCTGCAGGCGCAGGACGAAAGAATACTCTCACTACCTGGCCTCAGTGACTTGCGTGATCTGTACTGAGATCATGGCGGCGGTGATGCTGGTCATCTGGAATTTTATGGGGATGAAAAACCATCGATAACTGGTGGGTGGTGGTCGTCATCTGCAGGAATCATATTTTTCCTCTTCCATGATCATGGCTCCCGTGCTGATTCGTTTCGGATTTTGGTGTGGGGCGATTTCTGTAGCAGTTGTTGGGGGTATGGTCTACTGGCGATCGCTATTAGTTTGGATGAGCTGACGCCAACCCGGAATGGGGGCAGGTACGGTGGCCGTACCTGTACCTGGTCTTTTGCCTGGTGTTCTATGCGGCATCCTTGCCGGTGTCCATCCGTTTCTACGAACGACGGGACCACTGACCTCGTCGGGAGCGACGTCTGGAGGTCCGGGTCGGTAGGCGGAGACGCTGGGTTCGTCGGGCAGCCAGAAACGCCACGGGTGACGCTCGCCATCGCCTCCCGGGCCCGACACTCACCCGCGGGGGCCGTCAGCCACTCGCCAGGTGGGTGTTGGGCAACCACCATGACCTCCTGACCCAGCAGATCGGCTCCGTCGGTCTCGCGCGACGACCAGCGCCTGCCCTGGAATTCGGGACCACGGGCCCGGGTGATGTTCGGGCGGGGGGTCGTGCGACGCCTCGCAGTGCGACGGCTCCTGGCCAGGTCCGCGCCTCGATGACCTCACCAGCCCGCAGCAGACACCCGTCAGGACACCCGCCTCGTCGCACACCACGTTCGGGTTGGTGCATCCACGTAGCTGACATAGCAGTACAGATGCGGGCTCCCCGAACATGGGTGGCGGTGCGGGCGATGCGGCGGAAGGCGATGCGACGGGTCGACGGACCGGCATGAGCCACTCCACCTCCCGTGATGCGGACGCGACGATGCCGTCACTGGTGCGCACGCGCCGAACCAAGGCGCAGCCGAGCAGCAACGGCGCGGATCGAGAACAGGACGACGGAACTCCAGTCGCGGAGGCGCGTGCCGAAACCGGGCGGGTCCATGGGGGCATTGTGCCCTGTGCGCGCGTTTCATGACTGGCCGACCATTCCGTCTCTGTCAGGAGCGGATGCTGGCAGCACGCCCCGCGGGCCACTAGCCTTTGCTCCTGCTGCTGACTGGAAGTCGCACGTTGTTCTACTCTGCAGGCACGGCGTCACCGATTTCACGCTTCTGGTCGGTGGGACGGGCGAGGCTCGATCCGGCACTCAATGCCGAAGGACGTGCCAGGCCCGTGAGCCTTGCCGCCCGCGTCGGATCCTTCCTCCGGTAACGCTTCGAAGATGCGGGTGGTCTCGTCGTCCCTGCGGCGCGCCCGACCGCCGCTCCCGTGGCCGAGCTGTTCGGGACCGGGGGTCACCCCAGAAAGGACTGGGACGAGGCTCGCCTTCGGGGACTGGGACGGCCTCACCGGCGACGAACTGCGCGGCAGGAGCCCGACGAACTCCTCCGATTCTGGAGCGACAGAGGACCTTCCGGGTGCCCGGCGGCGGAGATCCCGCGTTGACCTGTACACGGGTGCGTCCGCGCATTCGAAGAGAAGCTCATGGGGCTCCAGCGGCACCACGGTGGTGGTCAGCCATTGAGGGCCGATCATGAGTTGCATCTCGCTGGTGCTCGGGATCGACCAGCTTCCCGCGCGGCGCCTCAACCTCGCGCCGGCGTCCATGACCTTCATGGTCACGAAGCAGGGCCCGCAGGTGGAGTTCATCAATGACCTCGGGGCGCGGAGACCCCGCTGGAGAGACATCTGACCGACGTCTGTGGCCTCTTGAAGTTTAGAGTGCTGCGAATGGACTTCCACAGCCGGGATCTGCGTTACTTTCGTTGCGGTCGTGGAAAGCTGGGTTCAGCCGGGCCGCGGGCATCTGTTCGTGTCTGCAGCCGGTGCTCTCGGCAGGTGGCGAAAGCTGGAACGCGATCTGCATGTCCGGCTCCTCGAGCGCGAGCCCCGGCACGTTCGGCCAACTCGGCTGGAGGGTTCTACTGGAGCACGCTCGGCGGATGCTGGCTGACTGGGCGCTGCGCCATGGGGAGATGGCTTTTCGTCTCGACTCAGGTCGCGATCGGTTTTCTGCGCGTGGGGCAGCAGACGGGAATCGGGCGTGGCCTGGTGCGGCGTCTCATCGATCGGCTGGGCCAGTCTTGTCCTGGATGGCGGATCGAACTGCGTCAGATCTCCTGAGGACCCATCCGCGGGTGTGCGGTCCGGAGCGAGACCGACATCGGTTTCGTGGCTGCCTGTCGTGGTCGCCGATGACATGGAGCGATGTGGTGGTCGCGGAAGAACCGATCATGCTGGCGGTTCCCGAATGGCACGAGTTGGCGGAGCAGATCATCGCTGGGTTTCGCGGGAGATCGCAGCCCTGCCGCTTCATCGCCCTGCCGGGCAAGCCGGCGACCTGAGGGACTTCTGGTTGGCCGCCGCCCGCCATGAATCCGCTCCGGTCGCACTGGTGGCGCACACTCCTGCCGAGGCGCTCGAGGCTGTGGCTGTCGCCTGGGTGCGTTGCGTGCTCTCGCTGGGAGAAATTCCGTCGTACACGCACATCCGGGGTCGTGTTCATACCCGTTCTCGACCTCCCGTCTGCGCGGTTGGCCCTTGTCAGGAGGGGCGGGTGACGACGCGTGACGTGACTGCCGAGGCTCTCCGGCGGGCAGTGCAGCCGATTGGACTCTTCCATAGCCAACGGGCATGCGAAGAAGTATTGGAAGACCTCGGAGGTCGACGCAGAATGCGGTCATGACCATCTACACCACGAACCGGGTTCCGGTTTTGCCTCGGCGACGATATACTGGTGGGCGACCCTGCACTGTCCTGTTGAAAACATCCGAATCCCTTCAACGGGGCGGTTGTCGTCGTGACCCGCCTGGACCACCAGCACGGGAACAGCAGGCCGATTCTATGCTCGACGACTCGCAGTGCGGGGAATCAATAACTACGTTCGACTTCCGATTCCGGGCAAAGCCAGTAGCCACGCGACTGGGGAGAACCCCGCGCAAGATCGCCGACATCAATGCCGCCATCACCTATCTGACCGGTCGCGGCGATGTCGATCCGGACCGGGATCGGGCTGTCGGGTATGTGCGTCTAGCGGCTACCAGGCGTAACGCAGCCACGATCCCGCAGGTCGGGTCGCTGGTGATGATCGCCCCTTGGCTGCACAATCCTGAGCTGGTGGCACCTTTTGATTACGGAGGTCCGGAGGGAGTGGCGGAGCGGATCGCCGCCTCGCGTCGTGCCCGGGTCGCTTATGAAACCGACGGAGTGCAGGAATTCATCTCGGCGGTCTCCACCACCAACCCTGCGGCCGCCATGTTCGGCCCCTATGACTACTACCTGGATCCAGAACGCGGCGCCATTCCTGAATGGGATGCACGGCTGGCCGCGTCGTGGGAACCATGGCTCACCTTTGACGCCATCAGTTCCGCATCCCGGATCGACATCCCGGTGCAGTCGATCCATTCCCGGGCCGCTGCCGTACCTGATGGAGCGGAGCTGTTCCACGAGCGGTTGCGAGGCCCGTCGGAGCTGACCTGGATCGAGGGTGGACAGCTTGACTTCTACGACCAGCCCTGCGGTCGCCGCACCAGCCGAGCAAATCAGCCCGCCATTTCCACAACACTCTGTAAGGTATGCGATGAATGAGCGACGGAAGCGAGATCGTCACCACGCGCTGACGAAGCTGTTTCTGGGTACCGACCACCACGACTGGGAAGAGCTGCGCACACACCTCACGGGCCAGGTGCTGCTGGACTCACACCGCAACCCTCGGCGGGAACCCCGGATCATACACCTCGATGATGTGGTCGACGGGTGGCGCCCCGCTTTCAAAGCCTGACGCTCACCAACATCTTGTCGCCAACCACATGGTGGAGATCGTGGATGAGGAAGCAACGGCGACCCGCATCCTTCATCGCTCACTCACCAGTTCAGGGTGAGACCCTGGACACTCGGAGGTGACTATCATTTCCGGCTCCACCGGCGGCGCGAGGAAGGTGGCGGGTGACTTCGGCCATGCGCATGATCGTCTGGCAAACCGGGCCGGTGGACCTCGTCACAGCGCTGGAGAGCCGTAGCCGTTTGAGCACCGGGGTTGGGGTGTCGCTCCAGGTTGGCACGTTTGCCCGCCATGCATGGAGTAGTCGGGTCGGTTCTCACGGTACGGGTCTTTCCTCGTGGCACTGCTCAGCAACCCCAGGCTACGGGCTTCAGCCCAGGACAGGAATCGACGAATTCGTCTGGGCCGCACAC
>BNJT01000612.1_pt1 | contig 121151 bp, 127 predicted proteins | sample 8540491 | NCBI WGS metagenome assembly BNJT01 (sample SAMD00202455, study PRJDB9452) | human saliva metagenome | host: Homo sapiens | reverse complement strand
GTGTAGCCAGATTGTAGCCATTGTAGAGTATTTATGGGAGTATTTACCCCCTCTGTACGTACTCTGAGAAGAAGAATGGATATAAAAGAAAAGTATCATAACTACTTGTAGCTATGATACTTACGTTTTTGTTAGGATTTCTCTGTTGGTCTGTTCAGAGTACCTAAAGCGGAGAGAGAGGGATTCGAACCCCCGGCACCTCTCAGTGCGACGGTTTTCAAGACCGTTGTAATCGACCACTCTACCATCTCTCCTTGTTTAGAAAGAATATTGTGTTCTAATTCTAAAGCGAGTGCAAAGGTAAAGAAATTTTATTTAAACTCCAAAAATTTTTTTGATACTTTTTTTTCATCTTTTATTTTGTAGTTAAATGAACTTACACTATTTTTGTATTATGATTTATCCCAAAGATTTTGAAAATAAGATTGGATTCAAAGAGATTCGTGATATCTTGAAAACTCTTTGTTTATCGGTGCTTGGAAAGGAACAGATCGACTTGATTTCTTTTTCAACTGATCATGATTTTATACTTTCACGATTAGATGAAATAAAAAGAATTTAAGCGAATTGAAGAGCAAGAAGATGAGTTCCCTCTTCAATATTTCTATGATATGCGTCCTTTGTTAGCTCGTTTGCGAATCGAAAAAGACCTATCCTGAAGAGCACGAACTGATGCATCTTCAGCGTTCGCTCAAAGGCCATTATAGATGTGGTTGCTTTCTTGTCACGCGCAGAAAGCAGCGATGCCACCTCCGAAAAAAAGCCAGTTTTTTTGTATCCAACCCTACACCAACTCACACTCAATATCAATGTCTTTCCCCATGTTTTAAAGCGAATAGGGGAGATGCTCGATAAGTTTGGGAAAATAAGAGACAACGCCTCGCCCACATTATATAATATAAGAACCGAGCTAAGTAAGATCGAAGGCTCAGTATCTCGCATTCTCAATGGCATTCTTCGTAGCATTCAGCAAGAAGGACTCATAGAGAAAGATGTCACTCCAACCCTCCGAGATGGTCGATTGGTTATTCCAACGCCTCCAGGAGTGAAACGAAAGATACGTGGAATTGTGCACGATGAGTCGGCAACAGGAAAGACCGTCTTTATAGAACCCGCTGAGGTTGTAGAGGCAAATAATAGAATTCGAGAGTTAGAAAACGAAGAACGACGTGAGATTATACGTCTGCTCACCGAATTTGCCAATACCATTCGTCCTGAATTAAATGAGATGAAAGATTCTTATTGGCTTCTTGCTCAGGTTGATGCGATAAGGGCTAAGAGCAGACTGGCAAAGCAGTTCCATGCCATCGAGCCCGTTGTAAAGTCGCAAGCTCATGTCGATTGGGTACAAGCCGTGCATCCTTTGCTTCAACGCTCATTAACCAAGCAAGGAAAAAAGGTTGTTCCGCTCGATCTCACGCTGTCCTCAGACCAACATCTCCTTATTATTTCAGGACCCAATGCAGGCGGAAAGAGCGTCTGTTTGAAGACTGCTGGATTGTTGCAATATATGCTTCAGTGCGGAATTTCTGTGCCAATGGCAGAAAATTCTACAATGGGCATCTTCGAAAGTATCATGATTGATATCGGTGACGAGCAGAGCATAGAGAACGACCTCAGTACTTATTCGAGTCACTTGCTCAATATGAAGATGATGATGCGCCACTGCAACCCTAAAACCCTGTTGTTGATAGATGAGTTTGGAAGTGGAACAGAGCCTCAGATTGGTGGAGCTATGGCGCAAGCAATGTTGCATCAGTTCTATAATAAGAAAGCTTTTGGCGTCATCACCACACACTATCAAAATCTAAAGCACTTTGCCGATAGTCACAAAGGCGTGGTGAATGGAGCCATGTTGTATGATAGAAAAGAGATGCAAGCCCTTTTTCAATTATCGATAGGACAGCCAGGAAGCTCTTTTGCTATCGAGATTGCTCGCAAAACAGGTATCCCTGAAAGTGTCATTCAAGAGGCATCTGAACTCGTTGGGTCGGATTATATCCAAAGTGATAAATATCTTCAGGATATAGTTCGTGACAAACGCTATTGGGAAAAACAAGCGACAAACGGTGCATAAGCGTGAGAAAGATATCGAACAGGTTATTCAAAAAAATATGAGAAAGAGATAGCCGAACTCAATCAAAGTCGTAAAGACATTCTTCGAAAAGCCAAAGAACAAGCCGAAGAACTCTTGAAAGAGAGTAATAAGAAGATAGAGAATACCATTCGAGAAATTAAGCTGAAACAAGCCGAAAAAGAAGCCACACGCCAGCTTAGAAGTGAATTGAACATCTTTAAAGAGCAGGTTCAAGATATTGACAAACAAGCTGAAGATGAGAAGATTGCTCGAAAGATAGAACAGATAAAGCAGCGCAAAGAACGTCACGAGAAGCATAAAAAAAGAAAAAAAGGAGAGCGTGAGAACAAAGGCGGCAGCAGCTCTTAGAGCCATTCAAAAAGCCTGTTGCCACAGAAAAGAAACAACTTGTTGTGGGCGACACCGTTCGTATAAAAGGACTTTCTTCAGTAGGAACCATCGAACAAATTATGGGTAATAATGCTACAGTTGTGGTGGGCGATGTGCGCACAAAGATTAACCTAAATAAGTTAGAAGCAGCAAAAGAGGTGGCAAAAACAACCAAAACAGTATATAATATCAGTAAAGAAACCCGCCAAGCCATTGAGAGTAGAAAGCAGAACTTCCGCCAAGATCTTGATGTTCGTGGACTTCGAGGCGATGAGGCACTAACAAAAAGTAATGCATTTTATTGACGATGCCACTTTGGTAGGTATGCCTCGAGTGCGTATTTTGCATGGAACAGGAAACGGAATATTGCGTACACTCATTCGACAATACCTCAATACCATTCCTGCCATCTCATCTTTTAAAGACGAACATGTGCAGTTTGGTGGAGCAGGAATCACCGTTGTAGATTTCGATTAAAAGCTTATAGCAATATAAGTGGTATCTATAAAACAAGCAGCAAGGCATTTAAAAACACCTTACTGCTTGTTCTTTTTTTATTCTATTGAAATGATAATCAGGATTGTATAAAAATAAAAAGTAGGAACAGTATGCCTGATGGATTAAACCCAACGACGGGACTATTATTCCTACTTTTTATTTAATTTATTTTGAAATCATTGTTTAGTCTGCCACAGGGCGAATAGAACCTGCAAGACTGCGAGTGATGTTTGCAAATGGAGTTACTGGATAATCCCTAATGTCTAAACAGCAACCCGCACCCTCAGAGGCTGGAATTCCCGTCCAATAAAATCCTCTACTCTTTACACCATATAGATTACCTTTAGAGAAAGTGCGTGAGCCTATTGCGGGATAGTAAATAGTAGATGGTGATGTTGCATCTTTTGTGTAGAAATGCCAACCATCGTCCCAAGCACCAAGGGCATTGATCTTAGCTCTATTAGATTCAGAATCACCAGTTGTTGTGGTGCCAGAGAAGGTATTCTTAGGAGGCATATGGAAGCCAACTGGGTTAGGATCGTAAATGGTTTTTATGATGGTGTTGGTAGTTTCCTGTTGCTTTGTTGTATTCATAGACCACAAGTTGAAGTAACTATAGTTAGTTCTCCACGAATTTCCGTTGTTATAAATTTTCTCAGGATTTTGAATTGTATTGGCAATAGAGATATCATCACCACCTTGTTCAACTATATTTCCGCCATAAAGAGTGTTTGTTCCAGGGAAAGCATCTTTACGTCCAAATTGATAAAGAGTTGTAGAATACTCTCTTTCGGCGTGTGGGTTTTGAGTAATGGTGACATAAGTGATATTCTTTTCTCCATTGTTACCTGCTTCTTGCTCAACCTTCATACGTGCAACACGTGCCACTTCATAGCTTGTTGCCTTCCATTTAAATAGAACATAACCAAGGATATGTCTTGTTAAAGTGAACTTATCCTTTTGATAGTTTGTGCATTCGATAGCTTTTAGGGCTTTTGTTTGGTCGAACCAAAGGTGCCAACTCCACATCACTTTACCGTTATTATCTTTAACAGCAATAACAGCGTTACCATTTTTGATTTTATCTGCAGGCACATGGAAGTTTACAAACGAGTTTGCTCCATCGTTAGTTACAGATAAATTTTCTACAAGTCCATCTTGATCCATCCATACAATAGATGCTTGTGTTGCTGGAGTTGCAGCGTTTGTAGATTAATATAAGGATTATTGATATCGTGTCCTAAGTGATCTTTAAAGGTACTTAGAATATATGTCCCTGTATTGGCTGTCTTATATGAACTTGGGTTGTCTACACTATTTGTGATTGCATTTCCATATACTAAAGGAATGCGATAGTAACCAGGGGCAGAAATCAAATAACTATTAGCAGTGTTTTGAATAGCATCGTCGCCAGTAGCGTTCGATAAGTTGTAATATTTGCTTGCAGTTCCCTTAGGGGTAGCTGTTTGAAGCACCTTGTTATAATCGTTAAGAAGGTCCTTTAAATCTGCTTTCGTTAAGCTTGCTACGCCTTGTTCTGCAGCATCTCCACCTTCACCGCTTTCTTTAGACATATTAGTTAACCACGAAGGTTTGTTCATTCCTAAGTCAACCCAAGTGCCAGTTTCGTGGTTAAACTCTTCAAAGCCTATAGCTTTCCATTTCACTGCACGTTTTTGTTGTACCATTAGGGTCAATCTTATAACTTGTAATGGTGTAACCTTTTGATTTACTTTCGTTATAAGCTACATTTTTCAGGACTGGTAGATTCAAGTATGAAAATTCCAAGTAGAATTCTTTTCACTCAACTTATAAGTCTTTGTAGTACCAGCTAACCAAGAGCCTTTAAGTTCGCTTTCTATTTTTGTTCCGTCTGTAAACTGAACATAAAGAACCACGTGATTTCCTGTAAGTGTTTGAGGAATCATATAGAAAGTGCAGTTGTCTCCGTCTTTACCGATAATCACTGTGTTAGGATTCTCATTGGTGCTTACTGCAATATTATCGAGTTTAAACACTTGGCGGTCTTTTAAACTGCTTTCAATCCATGTAGCATCGCTTCCGTTTAAATTGTTAGAAAGAGTGTATCTACCCTTACTTAAAGCATTGCGGATTTCAATTTTATCGATCGTTTTGTTGATAGATAGATTTTGACCAACTGCAAATTTAATGGCAGTTAGAGCGTGACGGAAATCCAATAGAGTGTTAGGTGCAGTACCACGAGTAGCATAATGCACATTGCCAGTACATGCAGTCATCAAATCTTTTTGATTTTTTGCATCTAACTCGTTCTCAAAATCGATATAAGGAGTGCCTTCGTATGTTTCTTCAGAAAGCTTTATTTTAGAGTATCCATCAGTTATTTGAGGGAAAACAGCATAGAAACGAGCGTATGGTTGCTCCCAAGCCCAAGGAATATAGCGTGTTAGTTTTCCATTGCTTTGGGTGATTTCTTTGTAGAACCATGCAGGTTTTGTTGTTATTCCAGCTTCGGTTGTGCCACGATTTCCCGATGTTGAGAAGTTTTCTGTTATGGTTTTAACTACATTTGCACGTGTCGCTGCACTGGCTTTAACTGGGTTTACGCCTTCAATAGTGGTTTCAATAATGCATAGTTGATCGGCATTGGTTCCTCTTACAGATAGCTTTTGTGTTGCAAGGTCTGCAGAAGAAAGATGGGGATTAATGGCTCCTCGAGTGATTGTTTGTCCGCTATTAGCGATAGCACGTGTTTGAACATCGTTTATTGTAAACGACACAGGGACGTCATTGTCTCCATTGTTATCTTTATTCAATAGGTCGTTGTCGGCACAAGAAACAACCGACAAGGTGGCAATACCTGCTAAAAGAATTGTCGATAATATCTTCTTTCTGTTATAAATAGCTTTGAATAGCTTGTTAGTTTTCTTCATACTTCTTCTAAATTAAACTACTTTTTAGTTATTACTACTTTGTTAATTGATTATCCTTCGATCTCTGTATCGTTATCGTCGTCTGTCGCATCAATCACATTTACATTGGTTGAGGCATTCACATTGGGACTTGCAGCCATTAAAGAGCTGGCTTCGCATAGGTCGAAAGCATAGCTAAGTGGCTTGATATAAGCCTCTTTTACGTGTTGTTGGTTTTTGTTCATCTTACTTCTGTATTTTGAATTGCATTTAATTCAAGTTCGTTTAAAAAGCAATTGTAAGTTTTCTAATGGTGGTTTAGATCTTTACGCCATTAAAGAAATGTCTTACAACTATTCGAATATATCTAAAATGTATTGTCGTATATGTGTTGAAATATTATGTTATCCCACAGAATGGTGAATAATATCACTATAATTGCTTAGTTGGAAATAATCTGTTTTTAATTATACTCTACTTGTTTAAAAATAGATATAGTTTTTATGAAAATCGACTGCAAAGTTATTTATTTTTTTTTAAATATTGCAAGAGTTACATATAAAAAAAAATGTATATAAACAAGAAAAATAATGTATTTATTCTTCTTAAAAAGACAATCTTATTATAGCTCCTTTTTTTAGTCTTAAAAGGCCTTATTATGTTATTTATATGGTTGGTGATATATGTTTTAAAAACATTTTTGTTAAATATGCTCTTTGATAGATTGAAATTGTTAGTATGTTATAGGGAGAACTGCATATGCTACTTATAATTTTAGACTTTATGTTTGAAATAGTGGTAAAAAAATATAAGCAAAGTTGATGTTTTTCTGCTAAGGAAAGTCTATAATGTATTAAGTTAATCATAGTCATTGTAAATAAAAAGCATTGCTTTTTGTGTGCCAATAGTGATGCTTTTTAAGGTGTAAACTCATTGCTATTGCAAGGCAAAAAGAGTGCTTTTTATATTGAATGTGGAAGGCAAAGGGTTTGTGAAAGGAGATTTCATAGCAAAATAAAAGGCAGGATTTCAACACAGAAACCCTGCCTTTGCCGTATGAATATTAATTAACTACTATTGAGGATAGCCTGGATTTTGAGTTAATTTCTTATTAAGATCTCTCTCTTTCTGTGGTATTGGATAGAGAATATTGTGATCTTCGTAATGACCTGTACGCACAACTACTTGCTTAGCGTCAGCATCTTGAGAGTAAAGAATACAAATCTTACCATCATCTCCTGCAGCTGCAGTGGGCGAATCAACAAGCTTATAGCGCAAACCAAGTATGGGGGCGTTAAGCACTTGTTTAGCAATTCCCCAACGACGGATGTGCCATTGACGTTGACCACCTTCTAAAGCAAATTCCACACGCCATTCGTTTTGAATACGTTCACGTAGATCTTTTTGTGTTGCGCAATAGGTTGGACTTGCCGAATTGGTGTTTTGTAGCTCTGGCATACCCACTCTTTTACGAACAAGATTCACCGCATCGAAAGCTGATTGACTAAGACCATTGAGCTCGTTTTCTGCTTCTGCATAAGTAAGAAGAACCTCTGCATAGCGCAAAATCTTATAATCTGAGTCCATATGCCAACCATCTGTCTGTGGATCTATTGTAGGATCGAGCCACTTTTGTTGGTTATATCCAGTTGCAGTAGCGTCTCCGTGTGTGCCAATACCTGTTGGGTGACAAGATTTCAAAGGCGCTGTTCTAAGTGTTTTGCCATACATTGTTTCTCCATCGTGTAGCACATTCACCTCCAAACGTGGGTCTCTATTAGCGAAAGGATTTGTTGGGTCGTAGATCGTAGACTTGCTGATGGGTGCTCCGTTGATATCTTCGAAAGCATCAACAAGGCTTTGTGAAGGGTTAAGACCACCCCATCCCTCAGTTGGAAATGCTTCCCAACCAATGAGATACCAGTCTGACTTGTTTGCAAGGAATTGACGTTTAAGAATGGTTTCTTTGCAACTTGCATCGGTAGCACTCCAGAATAGTTCCTTATAACGACCTGTATTGCCAGAATCCCACAATTCATATACGCCTAAATCCATTACTGCTTTAGCTGCATCTCTTGCCACTTGCCAGTCGTTTTGACTAAGAGCTGCACGAGCTTTCATAGCCAATGCGCCTCCTTTTGTGATGCGGGCGTCATTCGCTCCGTCCCATTCTGTAGGAAGATTAGCCGCTGCAAAGTCGAAATCTTCAAGTATATGCTTGTACACTTCGGCTTTAGGTGTGCGTGTAATGTTCTCTTGATCACTTAGTTTAAGTGGCGAATCGGTATAGGGAACATCACCAAATTGTCTGATAAGTTGGAAGTATTGATAAGCTCTAAAGAATCTTGCTTGAGCTAAGATGTTATTCTTTTGAGCGTCAGTCATACTGGTTATATTAGGCGTATTGAGAATAATAATGTTCGCATTGCGTATTGTTTCATAATTACTCTTCCAGCTAAAGTCTTGTGGGTCGTACACTCCTTTAGCCAAATTGCCTTCAGCCCACTTGATACCATGCACGGCATCATCAGAGTTAATGGCTTCATCTGTAAGCCCAACGATGCCTTCTCCGTCCCATTCAGGAGCGCAAGTGTATAGCTTGTTCACCGCTTTTACGGCATCATCGTTGTTCTTCCAGCCATTTTCAGAAGCTACTTCATTGATTGGAAGTCTATCTAAATCGGCGCAAGAGAATAAACTTGAGCCAATAAATGCAGCTATTATATATAAAGATGTCTTTGTCATAACGTTGAGAATGTTAGAATGTTACTTTTAATCCTAATGTCACTTTCTTGATGTTTGAGTAGAAGTTACCACGTGTATCAGATGGAGATTCTGGGTCGATACCATCTAAATGGTCGAAAGTAAGTAGGTTTTCTCCTGATAGATACACTTTAACTCTATCAATACCAAGCTTCTTTGTTATGGTTTGAGGAACGTTATAGCCTAATGTTATGTTCTTTAAACGAACATAAGAAGCGTCTTGAAGCCAGAAAGAAGATGTTGCAAAGTTAGTTTGAGAGTTACGAGTTACACGTGGATAGGTGGCATTGTGGTGAGTAGGAGTCCATCTGTCGAGGTGGCGTTTCAACACTTTTCCACTATTAAAGAATGAATAAGCCGATTCCATAGTGTAGTAAGCGTCAACGTCAAAGGCTCCTTGCCATAGCATAGACATATCGAAATCTTTATAGAATAGAGAGATATTAAGACCTGTTGTCCAGCTTGGGAAGTTCTTTCCAATCACTTGTCGGTCTGCAGCTGTTATATCATTGTCTCCTTCAGTCAAGTTCTTATATCTGATATCTCCAAGCTGTTCGCCGCCAGTTCGTTTAGGACCAGCTGCAAGTTCTTCTTTAGTATTGAAGAAGCCATCAGCAACATAGCCATAGAAAGAACCGATAGCATAACCTTCTTTGAACCAATATTTGCCGTTATCAGGGTCTGGTCCATCTGTACCTTTTAAGTTTGTGATCTTGTTTTTCACATAAGAAAGGTTCAAATTAACCGAATAACGGAAGTCTTTTTCCAATCTTATTATTGTGATAAACATTAAGGTCAAAACCTGTATTTTCAACGCTACCAGCATTTTGATAAGGTGCTTCTACACCAAGAACTCCTTGAATTGGAAGACGAAGAAGCATGTCGTTAGTGCGTTTCTTGTATAGGTCTAGCTCGAAACCAACCTTGTTTTGCAAGAAACCAGCTTCGATACCAAGTTCGTAGTTGGTTACAGTTGCCCAAGTAAGATTATCGTTTACATAGCGAGATTCGTACATACTTGTTGTCAATGTGTTACCAATTACAGATGTTCCGTATGCGAAAAGTGCTTACAGTTGGATAAACATCGTTTTCTTTCAACTCAACATTACCAGTCTTACCCCAGCCAAGTCTGAACTTAAGATTACTGATCCAATTGAACTTATCCTTAATAAATGGCTCCTCAGAAGCTCTCCATGCTAATGAAACAGCAGGGAAATAACCCCATCTGTTGCCCTTCTTAAATACAGAAGAACCATCAGAACGCAAGTTGAACTCAAAGAGATACTTATCATCATAGTCGTATTGTAGACGACCAAAGTATGAACATTGAATCTTGTCTAATCCGTTATCTTCATTCTTTTGACTCTTAGAATCAAGTGCGTCTAATGCCTCTTGCAAATCATTAGAACCACCACCTTTGCGGCTTGTCTTTGTATATCGATAGGTATAATCCACCTTTTCATATCCAAGAAGAGCGTTAACAGTGTGGTGTTTAGCAAAAGTTTTGAGATAGTTAGCAAGGAATTGGGTTGTATACCAGTTCCAGTTATAATAGTTGTGTTGTCCTTCTCTATCACCAGTGTTGGCAATGTTGTTTCCACTTCCATATTCATAGTGAGCCTTAAAGCGTCTATAATCTTGTGCATCGTGGCGTATGTTGTAGAGAGCTTTCAAGCTTAAACCTGCAAAAGGACGTACTTTCTGCATAAGCAGAGCCGAAGAACTGACTATTATAAATAGTGGTTTTACCAGTTGCATAACCTTGAACTGCAACAGGGGTTGTTCATACTATTATAATTAAATGTGCCGTCTTCGTTGTAGATTTTGTAGGTTGGAGGGATACGATTCACATAATGCATCAATGAAGCAGAGCCTTCGTAGTTGTCGTTTGTGATGCCTCTGTAAGCAGAAGCGTTAAGTCCTATCGACAACCATTTGGTTACTTTAGAGTCGATATTCATTCTTCCAGTGAAACGTTTGTAGTTTCTTGCTTTGGTTAAACCATCTTGATAGACGTAACCAACAGAGCCCATGTAAGATGTATTCTGTGAACCTCCAGATAAAGAAATGTTGTGTTGAGTCTCTATTGCAGCTTTCTTAAATACCTCTTTATACCAATCTGTATTGGGATGGCCTATTGGATCACTTCCATCTCTATACTTTTGAATGTCTTCATCGCTAAAAGGTTGAGCCGCATTAGGGTTCTCATTCTTTGTAGCTTCGTTGAAAAGCATAGCGTAGTCGGCTGCTCCTAAGAAGTTTAAGTGAGCTGTTGGACTGGTTGAAGATACCATACCAGAATAGTCAATACGTGCTTTTTGATTGTTTTGACCTTTCTTTGTGGTGATAACGATGACACCATTCGCAGCCTGAACACCATAGATTGCAGCCGAAGCAGCATCTTTTAAGACAGAGATAGACTCGATATCTTGTGGGTCGATGTTGTTCATTGAGCCAGGAACTCCGTCGACAATAGTAAGAGGAGCAGCTGCATTGATAGAGTTTTTGCCACGAATTGTGAGGCTACCTGTTTGCGAACCAGGTTCTCCAGAACGTTGAATTGCAGTTACACCAGCCATAGTTCCTGCCAAAGCAGCAGAGACACTTGACACAGGACGACTTTCTAATTTCTCCGAATTGATAGATGCAACCGAACCAGTTAGGTTGGCTTTCTTTTGCACACCATAACCAATTACAACCACTTCGTTGAGCGATTGTTGGTCTTCTCGTAAGATAATGTCGTAATTTGTTTGATTTCCTTTAACTTTAAAGGCTTGAGGAGAGTAGCCGATGTACACCACTTTGATAGTTGTACCCGGTGCTACTGAAATAGAGAAGTGGCCGTTTACGTCGGTAATCGCACCAGTTTTATCTCCATTTAGTTCACTGATCGAAGCGCCAATAATAGGCATTCCGTTCTCATCTTTAACCGTTCCCGAAATGGTTTGGGTTTGTTTTTGCTCATTGCTAACATTGTTTTTGTTTGGTGCAGCAAATGAGTTGATGGGCGCAAAGGCTAATAACCCTGCAGTTAAGGCTATTAAGCGTGCACTGCTTTGATGCGGAATAGTCCGCTTTTGTTTAGGTTCCATAATTCAACGAGTTTGTATAGATAGTAAAATTTATTAGCAAAAGGTTGTCGTAAGGTTAACGTCTAAATGCGTTTTGTTGTGCTATAAAAAGTAGTAAAAGAACCCAATACAGAATAACTTACCTTGTTCTTTTTATTGAAATTTTAACAATAAAGATATTTTGTTCTTTATTTTTTTACGTTGTGTGCGCAACTCAATTATTTGATAATCAGTAAAGTTATGGAAACTAAAAAGGATGGCTTTTGTTTTCTAATTGCATTGAGATTGCAGTGCAATAGCATTGCTTTTTAGGTTGTAATATCAATGCTTTTGAGGTGGAAACAAAAACGAGTTCTCAACTCATTGCAAATCAATGGGGTAGAGAACTCGTTGAATTGAATGTTTATCCTCGTCGAAACAACGGGGCATAAACATCAACTATAGGGGTTGAATAACCTAATTATCTTAGTCGATAAAACGCTTAGTAATGTTGTGATATTCGTCTATTCGACGGTCACGAAGGAAGGGCCACCAGCGTCTAACCTGCTCACTTCTTTGTAAATCGATTTCAACAATAGTGCATTCTTCCTCTGTTTCAGATGCACGATAGATGAATTCGCCTTGCGATCCAGCAACAAATGAGCTTCCCCAGAAGGTAATTCCTTGTGTTTGTTGTGATGGATCGGGTTCGAATCCCACACGATTAACAGCGATAACAGGCAATCCATTTGCCACAGCATGACCTCTTTGAACAGTTGTCCATGCCTCTCTTTGGCGTTGTTTCTCTTCTTCTGCATCGCTACTTTCATAGCCAATGGCAGTAGGGTAGATTAATAATTCGGCTCCATTCAATGCCATTAGGCGTGCAGCTTCAGGGTACCATTGATCCCAACACACCAAAATTCCGAGCTTACCCAATGATGTTTGGATAGGAACAAAGCCTAAATCGCCAGGTGTAAAGTAGAACTTTTCGTAGTAAGCAGGGTCGTCTGGAATGTGCATCTTGCGGTATTTGCCAGCAATACTACCATCTTTTTCAATCACAACAGCAGTGTTATGATATAGTCCTGCTGCTCTTTTCTCGAATAAAGAGGTTACAATCACGACATTATTTGCTGCTGCAATCTCGCTAAAGAAAGCGGTAGAAGGACCAGGAATGGGCTCTGCTAAATCGAAGTTGTCTACAGTTTCGATTTGACAAAAGTAAAGACTGTTATGCAATTCTTGTAGAACAATGAGCTGAGCACCTTGCTTTGCAAGTTGTTCAATGCCCTTTTTTAAGCGTTGCATATTGTCGTTTATATCGTTAGTGTTGTGTTGTTGAATGAAACCAACCTTTATTTTATTTTTGCATTATTGTTGTTTTTATGATGTTATTGATTAGAGAATACCTTCTGCTTCTTGTGGAATTTGCATCGTTAGGCAATGCAATGAGCCATGTTGTTCGATGACAATTTGAGCATCTATACTAATAATTTCTCTATCAGGAAACGCCTCTTGCAACACTTCGGCAGCCTTTTTGTCGTTCTCTGGCTGATTATATGTAGGCAAAATAACGGCATTATTGATGATAAGGAAATTGGCATAAGTTGCAGGAAGGCGTTGATCTTCGTCGTCGTAGATAGCCTTTGGCATAGGGTAACTCAAGCAAACGATAAGGCTTATTGTCGAGCGTTTTAAGGGCAATTAGTTGTTCTTTAAGAGCCTTAAAGTCGTTATATTGCTCATCTTTTGTATCTTCGCAACCCACATAAACAATGGTATTGTTAGGGCGCAATGCGCACAATAGTGTCGATATGTCCATCGGTGTCGTCGCCAATTAGTTCGCTATGTTCTAACCAAACCACACGTTTTGCATTGAAAAAAAGTGAATGAGTTGTTCTTCAATCTCTTGCTTAGTAAGAGGCTGATTGCGGTTAGGTGCCAACAAACAAGTGCTTGTTGTGAAGATAGTTCCTTCGCCATCGCTTTCAATAGAACCGCCTTCTAAAAACGAAAATGATTGCAGTCTTGCCACTTACCTTTTTATAATATTGTTGTCGCAAAGATATTGATTGATAGCGTTGTCATATTGCGATTCGAACTTCTTTCCCCAGCCATTGAACTGAAAATCCATGTAAACAGGTTGGACAGAACCATCGTTTTGCTTTTCAAGAAGGGTGATAAAGCCATGATCTCGTGCCCAAGTGTCGTTCGTTTTACATTCAACTACCGTTACGTTCTGCATCAATTGTGAGCCTAACTCATCGTTAAGCATTTGCAAAACCTCTTCTTTTTGCTGAGCAACAACCAACACTTTCTCGTATTTTGCAATAGCTTTAGCCAGAGAAAGCAATGTTTTGTAAATCTCATTGAGGTATGGACGCCAATCGGTTTCTGCGTGTGCCCATGTCAACATCACGCCTTTTTGAGGATACCATTCAGCAGGTAACACTCTATTTTGTTGTTCTTTTTGTGTCATTTGGTGCAAAGTTATACATAATAATCATAGGAAATGGAAAAATAAAGAATAAATTTATTCTTTTTAATAACTAGGTAAAAAAACTAGTAACTTTGTAACTCTAGAGTAAAAGAATATTAGAATGAAGCTAGAATTAAAAGATATACCTTTCGAAATCATTGGCTCTGCGTCCTCGTATAGCTTGTCTTTCACCGTAGAAGGACAAGAGTTGGTGAGCATCTACACCACCAATGCCAGTGAAATGGGGTGTTTGTTTGATTATATTTTAGGCTTTAAGCCTTATAAATCGGGGTATATCAGTATTGATGGAGCCGTTGTTGACACCCAATCGGCAGCCTATTTCAGACAGAGTATGGCTTTTGTTCCAACTCATTTTTGCGAGTATAAAGAGAGTGTTATCGACCTCTTTCATCTTCATTTAAAAGCAAACGACAACAAAGAAGCTCATTGCAAAGAGCAATTGAAACAGCTTTTGAAAGAAATAGGCATTGATAAAGAAATTTTGAAGCAGAAATATTGCAGTTTAACTCCATTCGAACAGCAGGCAATACTCTTGTGTTTCTCGATTGTTTCGCCTAAAGATTTTGTGCTAATAGATCATCTGTGGTGCGACGAAGAGAACGAAGAACACACCATTGTTCAATATCTTTTAAATAAAATAAGAGAGCAGGGGAGTGGCATTTTAGCTGTAACAAGCAGCGAAATCCTTGCCAATAGCGGAACAAAACGAATCAATGTATAAAGCATTGAACATTGAAGTAGATTGAAAAGAACAATATAACAGAATTAAAAACGATAGGCTTTTAGGGCATATCTAAAGTAAAAATAAGAACATAAAAAATATATGACACTATCTTTTTTTAGTTGCATTTTTTTATCATCATATTGTTGTTCCTTCCTATGTATATATTATATAATGTAGGTTCAACAAAGCAAAATAGAGTGTTTGTTGCATTGCTAAAGATGGGCATTGGTGCAGTGGTTGTAGGCTTAGTGATATACTATGCCATGAAAATAAATAACGCTTTTGTCAATATCCTCTTATCTCTTGTGGCTCCATTGTTAGCCACTTATGCTGCAACATTAAAGAAACTGCCCCATAGAAAGCATTTCTTTACTCCCTTGCTCATTGCTAATTGTGCCGTATTTCTATTGCTTGTGTTGCCCGCTCACTATGCTTTGTCGGGTGCAGATAACTTCTTTTCAGCACAATATCTGCTACCTTTATTGCCTATAACCTATTGTTCGGTAGCCGTTTCCACAGCAAAAGGAATAGACACTTATGCCAATGGATTGCTAAATGATGGTAAGTTATACTATTATCTACAAGCAAACGGAGCCACTCACAACACTTCTATTGGCTATTTGTTGCGTCGTGCCATTGAAAAAGGCAACGATAATGAACCTTAAACCCTTGTGTCTTGTGGTTTCGGGAACTGCTCCTTGGCTCTTATGCGCAATGATTATGTGTGGAATAGGAATTGGAGAAGCCCTTGTTGCACAGGTTGTTTGCGCTCTACTTGCATTCACTTCGTCTATCGTGTCGTTGTTTATTTGCCTAACTATATCGCAAAAATACACCTTCGACCCATATCAACAGTTTAAACAATAGACGATGAATAAAAAAACACATACTATATTTTTTTTTAGTATTATCTTGTTCTTTTTCGTGTGGTGATTTGAAAGAGTCGAGACGCATTTGGCAGGATAAAGCACACGCAGAAAAATTGTTAAAACCGTTGTTCAAGAGATTGACAAAGAGCTGAACAAAGAAAGCAATTCAAAGAAAATAGAGGCAGTATCGGATACGGGTTCTACTGTTAGTCGAGTGCTTTTGCCTGCAAAAATCACTCAAAAACCAGAGCAATTGATGTATAAAACCGCCTATGTGGTGTCGTATAACAGCGAAACTAAAACGCCAAACTATGTGGCTTGGTTGCTAACAGCAGCTCACACAAAGGGCAAGCATAAACGAAATGGAAATGCTTTTCAACCTGATTCAGAGGTGAAAGGAGTGCAAGTAACAACTTTCGACTATGTTCGTTCGGGCTATGATCGTGGGCATATGTGTCCTTCTGCAGACAATAAGTGGAGCGAAAGAGCACAACAAGAATCGTTTTTGATGACCAATATTTGTCCGCAAGCACCCAATTTGAACTCAGGAGACTGGAGTGAATTAGAGCAAATGTGTCGTAGTTGGGCACGCAAATGGGGCGAAATTCATATCGTTTGTGGTCCTATCAATCCACAAGAAAAAGGCCGTCGCATTGGTCCTAACAAGGTGTTGGTTCCCAAAGGTTTCTTTAAAGTGGTGTTATATAATGGGCCTTCGCCCAAAGCAATAGGCTTTATCTATCCCAACGATGATACTGATAAGCCCTTAAAAGCCTATGCTACATCTGTAGATGAGGTGGAACGCATCACGGGTATCAACTTCTTTGCGTCGTTAAACGATAAGATAGAGAACGAAATAGAGAAGAATTATAATTTTAAATGATTGGGATACTTCAAACTAATTTCTCTCCCTTCGTAACACAATGGCAATCACTTGATTTTCAAAGATACATCGTCAATTAAAAGTAAACTCAATGCCTTTACCTTGTAAAAAGCATTGAGTTTATTCGATTAAAAAGCAGTGCTATTGCAAGTCAAAAGCATTGACTTTAGAAATCAATTGAAACGACTTGCGCAGAGAACTAAAAAAAGTACTTAAATTGTGAAAAATAAAAACTACTAAAATGAAAGTATAAAGGTTAAATGTTGAGAGAATGATGTTGGTAAAATGTAAAATAAAGTATATTAAAAAAAGAAGAACTCTTTCTTTTTAATAAGAAAAAAAGAGATAAAGATTTAAAAGTATAACATTTAACATAAATACTTAATACACATCAATAATACTGTTTGGTAAAAATAACGACTTATAGCGTTGCAAGTATCAATTTAAAGCAGTACTTTTGCAATACAAGTTTAAACTTTATAACAAGATATGAACCAAAAGACATTAATGAATCGGGCAGCAGATAATATCCGAATTCTAACTGCTGCGATGGTAGAAAAAGCAAAATCAGGTCATCCAGGGGGTGCAATGGGTGGCGCAGACTTTATCAATGTGCTCTTCTCTGAATTCTTAATATACGACCCAAGCAATCCTTTCTGGGAGGGAAGAGACCGTTTTTATCTTGATCCCGGTCACATGTCACCCATGCTTTATTCTGTTCTTGCAATGCAAGGCAAATTCACTTTGGAGGATCTTCAACAGTTCCGCCAATGGGGTTCGGTAACTCCCGGACACCCAGAACGTGATATTGCACACGGAATAGAGAATACTTCAGGTCCTTTAGGACAAGGACATACATTCGCTGCAGGGTGCTGCAGTGGCAGAAAAATACCTCGAAGCGCATTTAGGACACGAGGTAATGCAACATAAGATATATGCATTTATATCTGATGGAGGCATTCAAGAAGAGATATCTCAAGGCACTGGCCGTTTAGCAGGAGTGCTTGGATTGAATAATCTCATTATGTTCTACGACTCAAACGATGTTCAACTCTCTACAAACTGCGATGTTGTGATGAGAGAAGACACCGAAATGAAGTATAAATCATGGGGTTGGAACGTTATAACTATAAATGGTAATGATGTTGATGAGATAAGAAAAGCATTGACATTAGCTAATCAAGAGACAGAACGTCCAACACTTATTATTGGTAAAACCATCATGGCTAAGGGCGCAGTTCAAGCAGATGGTACCAGTTATGAGGGCGACTTTAGAACACACGGCGCTCCTTTAGGAGGCGATGCCTATATCAATACAATCAAAAACCTTGGTGGTGACGTTGAAAATCCCATTCGTTATCTACGACGATGTTGCTGAACTCTATGCAAAGAGAAATGCAGAACTAAAAGAGATTGTAGCAAAACGTCAAGCAATTGAAAAGCAATGGGCTGCTGAAAATCCAGAAAAAGCAGCTAAAATGGCTGAATGGTTCTCTGGAAAAGCACCTAACATCGATTGGAGTAACCTCGTTCAAAAGCCTAATTCACCAACAAGAGTAGCTTCGGCAGCATGTCTTGGTGTTCTAAGTGAGCAGGTTAAGAATATGATTGTGTCATCTGCTGACTTGTGTAATTCAGACAGAACAGATGGATTCCTTAAGGATACACATAATATAACACGTGGAGATTTCTCTGGAGCATTCTTCCAAGCGGGTGTAAGTGAGTTGACTATGGCATGTATGTGCATTGGTATGTATTTGCATGGTGGTATCATTCCTGCTTGTGGAACATTCTTTGTTTTCTCTGATTACATGAAGCCTGCAATTAGAATGGCAGCTTTAATGCGTGTTCCTATTAAGTTTATTTGGTCGCACGACGCCTTTAGAGTGGGCGAAGATGGTCCTACTCACGAGCCAGTTGAGCAAGAAGCACAAATAAGATTAATGGAAAAGCTTCGTAACCATAATGGAGAAGACTCTGTAAGAGTATTCCGTCCTGCTGATGTTAATGAGACAACAGTGTGCTGGCAGATGGCTATGGAGAACATGAATACACCTACTGCGTTGATATTCTCACGTCAAAATGTAGACAACTTGCCTGAAGGTACAAACTATGATATGGCTCGTAAGGGTGCATATGTAGTGGCTGGATCAGACGAACAATATGATGTTATCTTGTTAGCATCGGGTTCTGAGGTGGCAACTCTTGTGTCTGGAGCAAGTCTTTTTGCGTGCAGATGGCGTGAAAGTACGTATTGTTAGCGTTCCTTCAGAAGGTCTGTTCCGTCGTCAAACAAAAAGAATATCAAGAAGAAGTGCTACCAACTGGTAGTAAGATATTCGGCTTAACTGCAGGCTTACCTGTAACTCTCGAAGGCTTGGTAGGTAGCAATGGCGAAGTGTTCGGTTTGAATTCATTCGGCTATTCAGCTCCTTTCACCGTGCTAAACGAGAAGTTAGGCTTTACAGCAGAAAACGTTTACAACTGCGTTAAAACAATGTTGAACAAATAAAAATTACAATATCAATAGTGAATGATTGACATGTTATCTTGCAAGGGCAAGGAAATGACAGAAAATCATTCACTATTCTTTTTATCAATACGAACATATTGAAATAGAAAATGAAAGCAAAAAGTAATTGGATTGGCAAGCGACCATGCAGGATTTGCATTGAAAGAGTTTGCAAAGAAATATCTACAAGAAAAAGGATATGAAGTGAAAGACTTTGGAACAAACAGCGAAGCTTCGGTTGATTATCCTGACTTTGGTCACGCTTTTAGCTAACGCTGTTGAGGCTGGAGAAGTGTATCCAGGTCTTGCAGTGTGTGGAAGTGGAGAAGGAATAAGTATGACTCTCAACAAACATCAGCACATTAGAGCTGCTCTTTGCTGGTCTTCTGAGATTGCACACATGACTCGTTTGCACAATGATGCAAATGTTTTGGTGATGCCAGGACGATATATTAGCAACGAAGAGGCTGCTAAAATTATTGATGAATTTATGCAAACCGACTTTCGAAGGCGGACGTCATCAAGCACGAATAGATAAGATCGCTGTAGAGAAATAATTTTTCTTTTATTTAAAACACAGTGTCATTATAGGCTTTTATTCTCTTTCTTGAGACAGGGAATAAAAGCTTTTTTAGTTTGAACACAAATCTTATAACCTCTATATATAATATAGGTGTAAAATAAAAAGACGATATTGAATATGAATAAAGAAACAACAGCACAACAAACGAACGTAGCTTCTGCCGTATATGGTGGGCTCAAAAGCCTCACTATCTTATTTTGGATGGATTGCGAGGAGTGGCTGCTTTAATTGTGATATGCTTCCATTTATTTGAAGCTTATGCCATTAATCCAGTAGAACAAAGCGTTAATCACGGCTATCTTGCAGTGGATTTCTTTTTTATGTTATCTGGTTTTGTAATTGGATATTCGTATGATCGTCGAATAGATACGGTGTCTTCGTCTAACTTTTTATTACGAAGATTGATTCGTTTGCAGCCTATGGTGGTGATAGGAGCAATACTTGGAGCTGCCATGTTCTACTTTCAAGGTTGTGAAATGTGGAATGTTGGGTCGGTAGGACTAAGTTCTTTGTTCGGAACAACACTGCTGAATTGCTTTTTAATACCTTCAACTATGTCTATGGATATACGTGGTTGGGGCGAGATGTTCCCTCTAAATGGACCTTGTTGGTCGCTTTTCTTCGAGTATATTGCTTATGTTTTGTATGCTTTTATATTTAGAAAGGTTTCAACTCGTGTGCTTTGGTGGATTGTTCCTTTGTTTGCTGTGGGATTAGCCTATGCTGCTTTCCAAGGAGACTATTGTAACTTAGGTTGGGGTTGGGCGCTAACAAAGAGAATTTCATTGGTGGAATGTTCCGATTGCTGTTCTCTTTCACTGCGGGATTGCTCATCTCACGCACCTATCACCCTGGAATTATCAAGCATCCGTTTATTATTGGAAGTATTGTTTTGGTGGTATTGACTTTTATGCCCAATGTTGGTGGACACAAATACAATTGGATGAACGGCATTTACGATGTCTTCTGCATTACATGTGCCTTTCCTTTTGTAATGTGTATAGGGGCTTCTGCAACGGCAATAAGCGATAGAACAAAGCGAATAGCCACTTGGTTAGGCGATTTATCTTATCCTGTTTATATCGTACATTATCCTCTTGTTTACACTTATTATGCGTGGGTTAAGAACAATGAGTTGCCCTTTAGTAGTGCCTATCCAGCGGCAATAGCTGTGGTTGTTGTCTCAATTGTATTAGCACAACTATGTTTTCGCTACTATGATGCACCGCTAAGAAAATATTTAAGTAATCGATTTGTAAAGTAAAAGCATTGACTTTACATCTAAAAAGCATAGTTATTACAATGCAAAAGGAGGCTTATTAACGTGTAATAAGCCTCCTTTTTATAGAGTTAATTATTCTCCTTCTTCCTCTTTAGCCTTCTTTCTGATAGCTCTTTTGCGCTTTGGTTTGTCTTCAAGTGTAGCATCTACGGTCTTAACTCCAGCTAAATCTGGGTCAATCATAATTCTACCGCAATATTCGCACACGATAACTTTCTTGTGCATCTTGATGTCTAACTGTCTCTGAGGTGGTATTTTTGTTGAAACAACCACCACAAGCATCACGCTGAACGTAAACAATTCCTAAGCCATTACGAGCGTTCTTGCGAATGCGTTTGAAGCTAGATAGAAGACGAGGTTCGATCTTTGTCTCTAGTTCTGCAATTCTTTCTCTTAGCTTTTCCTCTTCTTCACGAGTCTCTTGAACGATCTCATTCAACTCACTTCTCTTGTGTTTGAGGTCTTCTTGACGTTCTTTGATGTTCTCTCTACCTTCTTCTAAGGCGTGAGTTTTCTCTTCTATCTTGATAAGAGCTTCCTTAATCTTCTTTTCGCACAACTCTATTTCAAGACTTTGGTATTCGATCTCCTTTTGTAAGAGTATCGTATTCACGATTGTTCTTCACTTCATCTAACTGCTTTTGATAGCGTTCTATGCTCTTTTGAGCTTGATCCATCTCCACACGTTTCTGTGTTACTGCAGTTTGAAACTCACGAATTTCTTGTTGAATCTTATCGATACGCAATGTTAAACCCGCAATCTCGTCTTCTAAGTCTTGTACTTCTAGAGGTAATTCACCACGAAGTGCTCTCTTTTCATCTATTTCTGACAAGCTTGTTTGTAGTTGATAAAGAGTCTTTAGCTTCTCTTCAACCGACAATTCAATAGGATCTTTTTTTGCCATATTATATATATATTATTGGATTTGTATTGATTTTAGTGATAAAACAGGGTACACCTGGACAGTTATTCTCGATGATTGATTTAAAAATCTCAGTGGTATACTGTTCGCTTTGATAGTGACCTAAGACCGCAATTTGTATCTTTTGTTCTGTATCAAAGTAGTCGTGATAATGCATTTCGCCCGTAATGAAAGCGTCTGCGCCTGCTTTTATAGCATCATTCAATAGGAATGAGCCCGCACCTCCACACAAAGCCACCTTTGAAATGGGGCGTTTTTAAAAAGTTCATTGCATTGAACGCAAGCCACATCGAAAGTGCTTTTTTTAAAAAGCGATATAAATTCATTTGCATTTAAAGGTCGCGCAAGTTGACCTATAACACCGCTTCCGCCAGCTACTCCGTCAACATCTTTTGTGCCTCCAAAGAATTGCAAGTCGTGCATATTTAGCTTCTCTGCAATCTTAAAGTTCACTCCATTCACTGCGCTATCTATATTGGTGTGCATTGCAACAATAGTGATATTGTTTTGCAAAAGCCTTTATAACACAGCGTTGAACGAGTGTCGTATCGGTGATACAAGATAGCTTTTTAAATATCAATGGATGATGTGCTACAATGATGTTACAGCCTAATTCGATGGCTTCATCAATCACTTCTTCGGTCACATCCAAACACAATAATGCCCCTGAGCTTTCCGTCTCTGTCAATCCTACTTGCAAACCGGCATTATCATAGCTCTCTTGCAAGGGGCAGAGGCGCGAACTTTTCAAGGGCATGAATCACGTCTTTAATTTTTCACGCATGTATATTTTAATGAACTACAAAGTTACAACTTTATTTTTGATAGATGAATTTTAGAATCCTACCTGTTAAGATTTTTTTAAATTATAAGTGATGTGATTACCCTTTTTTTATGTTAGTGAAATTCTACCTTAGAAGAGTGAAAATAGCATTGAAAATGACCTGTTTTAGATAAAAAAGCAGTGTAATTGCATTTAAATTAGTGTGAGTTTGTTATTTAAGATAAATAGTATTACTTTTGCAATACACAAGGAAAAACAATGAATATAGATTTATGAGACTGCGAGTAGAAAAGAAATTAAACCATCATTTGATGTTACCTATAAAGTTATTTATGGGTAGAGAGAAGTCGGGCGGTATCATTTTGCTTCTCAGTGTCGTGTTAGCTATGGTCTTAGCTAATACCAATTTCACTGCAACTTATTTTCATTTCTTTGAGCAAGAGGTAGGAATAATTGTCAATGGACAAACTTATTTGAACTATTCTTTTGCATCATTGGATTAACGATGGCTTAATGGCTGTTTTCTTCTTTGTGGTTGGTTTAGAGCTAAAGAGAGAATTTATAGGAGGCGAACTGGCAGATGTTAGAAACACCATACTACCCATTGGAGCCGCCATTGGTGGTATGCTTGTTCCCGCTTTGATTTATACAGCCCTCAATATAGGCACACCTCACGCCATGGGTTGGGGGTATTCCGATGGCAACCGACATAGCCTTCGCCTTAGGAGTGGTGTATCTTTTAGGCAATAAGGTGCCCCTTTCGGCAAAAGTATTCTTAACAACTCTTGCCATAGTAGACGACCTTGGAGCAGTACTTGTTATTGCCTTCTTCTACACTTCCGAACTTTCTGTGGTGAGTTTGCTCTTTGGTTTAGCCTTTCTTGCAGTGATGTTTATTGGCAATAGATTAGGAGTTAAAAATCTATTCTTTTACGCAATACTTGGAATAGGAGGCGTTTGGGTCACCTTTTTACTATCAGGTATCCATGCAACTATCGCTGCAGTGCTTGCCGCTTTTATGATTCCAGCCGATGCAAGAATAAATGAATCAGTGTATATCAAGCGTTTAAAGAAGCAATTGAAACGTTTTGAGCACGAAAAAGCCAATGAAGTTAGAACCTTAGAAGAAGGACAAGTGGGCGTGTTAGCAACCATCAAGCGAGACACCTCCATTGCTATTCCTTTGCTACAACAGCTCGAACACACCTTAGTACCAGTGGTAACGTTCCTCATTATGCCAATCTTTGCCATTGCCAATGCAGGTATTAGCTTCACCAATTTAAGTGTATCAGATATCTTTTCCAACCCATGTTGCGCTCGGAGTAGCCTTAGGTTTGCTCATAGGAAAGCCTCTTGGCGTGGTAGGTGCAACCTTCTTAATGGTCAAAATGCGTTGGGCAACCTTACCAAGTGCCATCACCAAGCGCACAATGGTAGGTTTAGGTATGCTCGCTTCCATAGGTTTCACCATGTCGATGTTTATCTCTACACTTGCATTCGACAAAGAATTGTGGCTGACACAAGCAAAAGTGGGAATCTTTTTGGCTTCCATTTTTAGGCGGAATAGGAGGTTATATTCTTCTAAATCAGTCGCCAAACAAAAATAAATAATATTTACTTATCTACTGATATTAACCCTATATTCATTAATTAACGTAGCATAAAGAACATAACAAACACAAACACTTGACTAATCGAATAAACAAACAAATGAAAAGAACATTACTTTTTGTGCTAACAGTGTTAGCCAATAGTGTGCTTGCGAGCGCAAATCCTATTACAAAAGGACAAGCATTGAACATTGCTTCTAAGTATATTAGTAACCCAACGCTGTCGAACAACACACCTAAAACACGCTCATTAAAAGCAAATGAGCAACCAGCTTATTATATTTTCACCAGCTCTAACGATGATAAGTTCGTTATTGTATCAGGAGAAAGCAAGCTAAACGAAGTGGTAGCTTATGGAGATAAGATGTCGAAAGACGAAAGTCAGCAATCACCCTACTTCAAACAGTTCTTAAAAGACTATGAAAGAGTGGTGAAAGCAGTACGTAGCAATACCATACAAGCATCAACCACACCAAGCCAACTCAAAAGAAAAGTAGAACCATTGCTAACTTGTAAGTGGAGTCAATACTTTCCATTTAATAAATATACCCCTGTAATTGATGGTAAAACAACCCCTACAGGTTGTGTGGCAACAGCCACTGCACAAGTGATGTATCACCATAAATGGCCCAAAAATCGCCCTACTAATTATATTAGTACAACGAAAAGTGAGGCTTGGAAGAGTAGTACTTACTTCTGGGAAGATATGAAAGACACTGAATCTCAAATGTTTTCAAGCCGTTCTCAAGATGCAGTTGGAGTATTGATGCGTGACATTGGTAGTGCAGTTAGAATGAGATATTATCATAAAGGAAGTGATTCTAACTTGGAAAACGCATGCAATGCCCTTCGCCATACATTTGATTATACCGTGCGATATCTTGTTAAAGACGTTCTCCCTGCAAATGAATTCCTAAAAGAAGTGATGCAAGAATTATCTGATGGGTATCCTGTTTTAGTTGTAGGAGGACCTCATGCCTTTGTTTATGACGGCTATGATGAGCAAGGATTTATACACACTAACTGGGGTTGGGGTGGTGAAGAAGACGGCTATTTCGATATAAACACCGTTTATTTAAATGTTTCTGGATTTGCACTTAGTGGTACTTTCTGGGACGATATTTCTGTTGTATTTGCACATCCAAACAATGGAATAGCAACTCCTTTCAAGGATATAGAACGTGCTTTAAATGCTCGTTTAACCACAACATTTACTATTAATAAAACACAAGGAGTACGAAACGAAAAGCTTTTCTGCAGAAATTAAAAGGGTAGGAGCATATAGTTCTGCGAAAGAAGGCTTAGGAGTATTCACCGGAAAGGTTGGTCTTGCGCTCTATAATGATCAAAATAAGCGAGTAAAAAAATATTCAACTCAAACAGTGATAATATTCAATGGGCTACTATTTTCACCACATTTAATTTTGATGTATACAACATTAATTTTGAAGGATTGCCCAATGGTAACTATCGTTTGGTGCCTGTTTACTCAGAAATGCTTGATCCTGTAACCAAAGAAAATGGTGAATGGAAGCCTATAAACTACGCTAATGAGATACAGGTGGAACTTACATCAACTGAAGTTCGTATGAATGAGAACAATCCTAAAAAAATGATGTAACAATGGAAAAAGGCACCAAGTTTATTGGCACCTTTCTATGAAAAATTCAGGCAGTATGGCTGCTTTTTAGCTTTTACAATGTACAACCCAGGCCGTGAAGAAGTGCGTGGTGACTTGGTGATGACATTCAAAAATAAAGCAACCAATGAAGAGTTTAATGGTTTCTTACTTACTCCTAACGTGGTAGCTCAACGTCTTGGACATACTTCTTTCACAATAAGAATGTTAGCACAATATTACCAATCAGGTAGAATTGGTAGTTTATCTGCCAGGTAAATACGATGTAACCTTCTCTATAAAGGCTAAAAAGAAAGGGAGCAGAGGAGGTTGTTGTTCCTATCAAAATGCAAAAGCCTTTTGAAGTAGAAGTATTGCCTTATGTAAATAGAGGAACGATTGAGTTTAATTATGTAGACTTCTTGGTAGATGGAAAAGATGCTAATTATAGCACCTTCGAACTAAATAAAATAAACGAAATAGGTTTGCAAGTACATTCAAAAATTTCGGGTTGGGTAATTAAAGACGGTTACCGTGGTCCACTATATTATCGTTTGTACGACCTAACTGCAGATAAATGGATTGAGGTAGGCTCACTAAATAATGTGAATTTGCCTTATGGGGATCTAAAGAATGCAGCGTCAACACGCATCACTTTCCCTGCTTCAAAATTAGAAGCCAATCACTCTTACGAAGTACATATTGAGATTGTGAGAGACGGAAATCGTGAAGATGTTTGGAATCCTCTTACATTCCGCAATACATTCTATGCCGTAGACGAATTGAAAGCCACAGGCATTGGCTCGCTCGAAAGCGAAAACAAAGCTGCAAAGCATATCTATAACGTTCAAGGGGTGCGCCAAACACAATCTTGGAATGCTCTTCCAGCAGGCATCTACATTGTAGATGGTAAGAAAAATAATGAAGAAATAAACATAGATTAGTTTCGTTTTAAGGTAGAAAGGAAATATGTTTAAAAAGGTTGTCTTTATGCAAAAAGAGACAACCTTTTTGATGTTGCCACCCAAAGTGAAATAGAAGCAAAACAAAAAGCTATGCTATTGCATGGTAAAAAGCATTGTTTTTAGACTCTAATAGCAGTGACTTTGCAATGCAAAAAGCATTGAGTTTTGAAAGTGATGAAAAAGGACTTGAAAAGGTAAAGACGTCTTTCTTCTCTTCCTGCTATCGTCTTTCTCTTATCGAAAAAAACGTGCTGTTTGGGGCTATAAAAAGCTCTTATCTCAACTATTTACCCGAAAAAAATATTTATACTTTTTGTAATTGAAATCATTCTAAGAAATAGCGCAATGCCCTCTTTTTTTATAAAAATAAAAAAACAAACTTCAACAACTTTCATTCCGCACAGGTGTTATCATCACCCTTTGTTGCATTCCCTTTTTACATCTTGTCGTTTGCGCAAATGGCTCTCGATATCGACGTAAAAAAACAAAAGGAATTCTTTGGGTTGTGCTCTTTGGACTTGCCAAAAATATTTCAATATACGGGCTTAACCATCTTGGGAGTGGAGGGTTATAAGCGATTGAAGCAATATTTTAAGAAAAAAATAGAGAGAGCTATTGCAGAGCTAAGGTAGGCGAAAGGCAGTGCTAAACGAAAAGTAAAAAAACTTTGCTTTTTTTGTGCAATAAAAAAATCAAAAAGCATAGAGGTGTTTTTCCAAATAAAAATACTATATTTGTGATGAATAAAAAAACCAATAAATCTATGCTCACTATTGATAAATTCTATAATGCACGTATTGTACTCGAGAATATCTTGCGAAAAACCGATTTAGTGCATACTAAAAAGGTGAATACAACATGCGAAGTGTATCTTAAACCCGAATGTTTACAACGCACAGGGTCGTTTAAAATAAGGGGAGCTTACTATAAAATATCGCAACTTTCGGACGAAGAAAAGGCGAAAGGTGTGGTTGCTTGCTCGGCAGGAAACCATGCACAAGGAGTGGCTTTGGGTGCAACTTCTATGGGGATAAAGTCTTTAATATGCCTACCTGAAGCGGCTCCGATGAGCAAAGTGGAAGCAACAAGACGTTTAGGAGCGGAGATTTGCTTGGTGCCAGGGGTTTATGACGATGCCTATAATCGTGCACTTGCCATGAGAGACGAATTTGGTTATACCTTTATTCATCCTTTTAACGACGAGAATGTTATTGCTGGTCAGGGCACTATTGCATTGGAAATTCTCGAAGAATTGCCCGATGTAGACGTGATTGTGGTGCCTGTTGGAGGCGGAGGACTGATTTCTGGAGTGGCTTATGCGGCTAAAACGCTGAATCCTAACATTAAAGTATATGGCGTTCAGGCAGAAAATGCGGCGAGTATGGTTCAAAGTTTAGAAGCCAAAGAGCCTGTGCTTTTAACCTCAGTGAGCACTCTTGCAGACGGAATAGCCGTTAAAAAGCCTGGAGACATCACCTTTGACATTTGCTCGAACTATGTTGATGGAGTAGTGACTGTTAGCGAAGAAGAGATTTGTGCTGCCATATTGCGATTGATTGAGAAAAAGAAAATGGTGGCAGAAGGTGCTGGTGCTGTGGCTGTTGCTGCGGTGATGTTCGATAAAATACCTGTTGAAGGCAAAAAAGTGGTGTGTCTTGTGAGTGGAGGTAACATCGATGTCACAACGCTCGGTCGTGTGATTAGTAGCGGATTGATTGCCAGTGGTCGCCTGTGCTCTATACACATTGAAGTGAATGATCAACCTGGTACACTCGCACAAACATGTGCTATTGTGTCAAAATTAGGTGCAAACATCATAAGTGTGCATCACGACAGAGCTATGAGTAAAGGAAATGTAAGGGTATGTGTGGTGAAACTTACTGCAGAAACACGCAACGAGGAGCATCTTCTCGAAATAAAATCGACCTTAAAGAAAAAAAGGGTTTCAACGTTGTGAATGATTAAAATTGGTGTAAAACCTCATCATTTTTAGGTATTACACCGCTATATTAGAATATCATAGATAAACAATATAATCAATAAAGATAAAAAATCAATTATGAAAACAATTCAAACAACTAAGGCACCAGCCGCAATTGGACCTTATAGTCAAGCCGTTGAAGCTAATGGTTTTGTGTTTGCTTCAGGACAATTAGGTATTAATCCTGCTACAGGAGAATTCGTAGAGGGAGATGTTCAAGCTCAAACTCGCCAAGCATTAACCAATGCTCGTGCTATAATGAATGAGGCTGGACTTGATCTTAACAACGTAATTAAAACAACTGTGTTCTTAAGTGATATGGCTAACTTTGCTGCAATGAACGAAATTTATGCTGAGTTCTTTAGCGAACCATATCCTGCTCGTTCTGCTGTGGCTGTGAAAACACTTCCAAAGAACGCTCTTGTAGAAGTTGAATGTATAGCTGTTCGCCCCTAATTATCTATATATAAAAATAGGTGTTTGCCATCAATTCTTTTGTGAAAAATCAGCATAAAAGGGTTGATGGCATTTTATTTTGCATTTAATATATTTTTAACATTCTTCTTGCAAAAGGTTATTTTTATTGCATTTTGGGTCATTTTGCAATGTGGAGTTTGCAAAATCACAACTTGTAGGTATTGCGTATATGTATAATTATATATACTTTTGCACTGCAATTTGATGATAAAATCAACAATTGTAACGGAAAATAAAACAGAAAGTACTTTCGAGTACGCTTTTAATAACAAAACAAATACAACTCAAAATGAAGAACGAATGGAGAGGATTTAAAGGCAATCACTGGACAGAAGATATCGATGTGCGTGCTTTTTATCCAAGACAACTACACTGCTTATGATGGTAATGCTGACTTCTTAGCAGGTCCAACAGAGGCAACTAATAAGCTTTGGACACTACTACAAGGCCTTCAAAAAGAAGAAAGAGCAAAAGGTGGAGTTCTTGATATGGAAACAAAAATTGTGTCAAGTATGACTGCTTATCCTGCAGCTTATATGGGCGAAGGAACCAAAGAACTTGAGAAGATCGTTGGATTGCAAACAGATAAGCCTCTAAAACGTGCATTTATGCCTTATGGAGGTATTAAGATGGCAGAGCAAGCTTGTACTACTTATGGTTACGAACCAGCTCCTGAACTTCATAAAATATTTACTGAATACCACAAAACTCACAACGAAGGGGTATTTGATGCATACACTGACGAAATGAAATTGGTGCGTCATAACCACATATTAACAGGTCTTCCCGACACTTATGGACGTGGACGTATCGTTGGAGACTATCGTCGTGTAGCTTTATATGGTGTTGATTTCTTGATAGAGAAAAAGAAAGCAGACCTTAGAAACACTGGATGTGGTGTAATGACTGATGAGATTATCCGTCAAAGAGAAGAAATATCTATGCAAATAAAGGCCTTGAAGGAAATGAAAGGAAATGGCTCTTATTTATGGATATGATATCTCTCGTCCTGCAATGAACGCACATGAGGCTGTGCAATGGCTATACTTTGGCTACTTGTCTGCTATCAAAACACAGAAACGGAGCAGCGATGTCGGTTGGTCGTATCTCTACTTTCTTGGATATATATATTCAACGTGACATGGAAGAAGGTACTCTAACAGAAAGCGAAGCACAAGAACTTATCGACCACTTGGTAATGAAATTCCGTATGGTTAAGTTCGCTCGTATTCCCTTCTTACAATCAACTTTTCTCTGGAGATCCTATCTGGGCGACCCTAGAAATGGCGGGTATGGGTATGGATGGACGTTCAATGGTTACAAAGAACGATTTCCGTTTCCTTCATACTCTTGAGAATATGGGTCCTTCTCCTGAACCAAACTTAACTGTATTGTATTGCTCTCGCCTTCCAGAAGGTTTCAAACAATATGCGTCTAAGATCTCTGTTACAACCAGTTCAATACAATATGAGAACGATGATGTAATGCGTCCAATATGGGGAGACGACTATTCTATCTGCTGTTGTGTATCTGCAACACAGACAGGAAAGGAGATGCAGTTCTTCGGAGCACGTGCAAATCTAGCTAAATGTTTGTTATATGCAGTGTCAGGAGGCGTTGATGAGAAGACAAAAAGAACAATGCGGACCTGCTTATAGACCAATAGCTGGAGATGTATTGAACTACGATGAGTTCCTACCTCGATTCATTGATATGATGGAATGGTTAGCTGGTATTTATGTAAATACCCTTAACTTGATTCATTATATGCACGACAAGTACTTCTATGAGGCTGCAGAATTAGCGTTAATCGATACAAATGTGCGCAGAACTTTCGCAACTGGAATCGCTGGTTTCAGCCATGTTGTAGACAGCTTGTGTGCAATTAAATATGCAAAAGTAAGTATTATCAGAGATGAGAACGGTTTACCTGTAGACTTTAAGACTGAAGGTGAGTTCCCAAAATATGGTAATGATGATGATAGAGCTGATGACATTGCAGTATGGTTATTGAAGACTTTCATGACAATGATACGTCGTCACCACACATATCGTGATTCAGAAGCAACCACAAGTATTCTAACTATCACCTCAAATGTGGTATATGGTAAGGCAACTGGTAACACTCCTGATGGAAGAAGAGCTGGAGCTCCATTCGCTCCAGGTGCAAATCCATCTTATGGAGCAGAGAAAAACGGTCTACTTGCATCGTTAAACTCAACTGCTAAGCTTCCTTATGAATACGCACTTGATGGTATTTCAAATACACAAACAATCAGTCCTACTACTTTAGGACACACAGAAGAGGAGCAAGTAGAAACACTTGTGAACGTAATGGACGGCTACTTCGATCGTGGCGCACACCATTTGAATGTGAATGTCTTTGGTGTTGAAAAAGCTCATCGATTGTATGGAGCACCCTGAAAAAGAAGAATATGCAAACTTTACTATTCGTGTTAGCGGATATGCAGTGAAGTTTATCGACCTAACTCGTGAGCAACAGTTAGACGTTATCGCACGTCAAGCTCATGGACGTATGGCATAATAGCCTTTGGTTGTATAACAATATTAAAGTGCAAAGGCTCGAAATATAGTCTTTGCACTTTTCTTTTTATGTCGGAGAACTGCCCAAGTGGCTGTTTATTCAAGGCAAAGAATCATATTATAACACAAAAACAACACTTTATTTAGTATCTTTCATTATGACAAAAAGCTGCAGTACATTCAGTTGAAACCTTTGGGTCTGTTGATGGACCAGGTATTCGTTTTATCATATTTCTTAAGGGTTGCAAGCTTCGTTGCAGATATTGTCACAACCCAGATACATGGAATCCCGATTCAAAAGATATGCGTTCGGCAGACGAATTGCTCGAACAGGCTTTGAAGTATCGTACTTATTGGGGAAAGAAAGGCGGTATTACGGTTAGTGGAGGAGAGGCTTTATTGCAAATGGACTTTATGATTGAACTCTTTAAAAAGGCCAAAAAGCTTGGAATTCATACCTGCATAGACACCGCAGCCCAACCATTTACAAGAGAAGAGCCCTTCTTTAGTAAGTTTAATGAGCTGATGGAATACACGGATTTGTTGTTGTTTGATTTGAAACACATCGATAGTAATGAGCATAAGAAATTGACAGGACGAGAGAATGACAACATTCTCGACTGCGCTCTTTACCTCTCTGAGCTACAAAAGCCAGTGTGGATACGTCACGTACTCGTTCCAACAATAACCGATAATGATGAATATTTGCATCAATTACGTGCCTTTATAGATCGATTGAATAATGTAGAACGAGTAGAAGTGTTGCCCTATCATGCTTTAGGCGTGTATAAATGGGAGCAGATGGGCATTCCTTATACATTGAATGATGTGGCTTCTCCAGAACAAGAAAGAGTGGATAATGCTCGCAAAATATTAGGAGCCGTGTAGTTCCTGCATAAGAACAGGAAAAATAGAAGACATAGAAAAAGCTCGAAAGAGATTTCTCATTGGTTACCAATATATAATAATGTGGAAACCAAAAGAAAGGCAAAGAACCTTTAGAGAACCTCTTTCGAGCTTTAATTATTACTATTTTTTCAATTCATCAGTAAACGAATAAGGAGCATCTTTCTCGTTTATTCCCCTTTGTTTATTGGGTTCTTTACTCATGTTATAAACGATATTGCAGCCTTTAAGTAGGTCAGAATGATTGAAGAACGTTTTAGAATAAGGAGCACCATTTATCGAAATACTATTGATAAAACGGTTATCTTTGCTGTTCTTTGGTGCATTCAATGTGATAGTCTTGCCATTTTCGAGGTGCAATTGCATTTTCTTGAAATAAGGAGAGCCTATCACATATTGTGTAGTTCCAGGACAAACAGGATAGAAACCCATTGCACTGAACACATACCAAGCCGATGTTTGGCCATTATCTTCATCTCCGCAATAGCCATCAGGAGCGCTTGTGTAAAGGCGATTCATCACTTCTCTAATCCAATATTGAGCTTTCCATGGCTCACCAGAATAGTTATATAGGTAGATTGCGTGCTGAATAGGTTGATTTCCGTGTGCATAGTTACCCATATTCATAATCTGCATTTCACGTATTTCGTGAATCACTCCGCCATAATAGCTATCGTCGAAGACAGGAGGAAGATTGAAAACAGAATCGAGCATAGCGTTAAAGTGTTGCTTTCCGCCCATTAATTGAATTAAACCCTTCACGTCATGGAACACAGACCAAGTGTAGTGCCAAGCATTTCCTTCAGTAAATGCATCTCCCCACTTCAAAGGATTGAATGGAGTTTGGAACTTTCCATTAGCAAGTTTACCACGCATTAATTTCGATTCGCTATCGAACACGTTGCGATAGTTAAGGGCACGTTGTTTAAAAGGAGCTAACTCTTTTGCAGACTTGCCCAATTTCTTTCCTAATTGATAGATACACCAGTCGTCGTAAGCATATTCAAGGGTACGAGCGACGCTCTCATTGATTTTTACATCGTATGGAACATAGCCCAACTTGTTGTAATATTCAACGCCTTTTCGGCCTGTAGACCCCACCTTTGGATGCACATTGTTAGCCCCATGTTTCACTGCTTGCCAAAGAGTTTCAATGTCGTAGTTACCTAAACCCTTAATGCATGCATCAGAAACAACCGATGCAGAGTTGTTACCCACCATGCAATCACGATGTCCAGGACTTGCCCATTCGGGTAAGAAACCGCTCTCTTTATAAGCATTGGCTAAACCCTCTTGCATCATTTCGTTCATCTTTGGATACATAAGGTTGAGGAATGGGAACAAACAACGAAAGGTATCCCAGAATCCAGTGTCTGTAAACATATAGCCAGGAAGCACCTTTCCGTTATAAGGACTGTAGTGTATGATGTTGCCTTGTGCGTCTTTTTCGTAGAAACTACGTGGGAATAGCACCGAACGATATAAGCAAGAGTAGAAAGTGCGCATATTATCTACATTGTCATCTTCCACCTCTATGCGTCCAAGAACATCGTTCCAGCGTTGTTTGCCTTGTTCTTTTATCACGTCAAACGAGTTGTTTCCCAATTCTTTTAGATTGATTTCAGCTTGTTCTGCACTGATAAACGATGACGCAACACGTGCTTCAATCTGCTCGCCTCGTTGAGTTTCAAAACTAACAATAGCCCCAGCATGATCGCACGACACGCTTTCTACACCCTCTTTTAACGTTCCATTTTTAACAGCTGCAACGCTCTTAAAGGGTTTGTTGAATACAATTACAAAGTAGTTCTTAAAGTTTTCGGGCACACCACCGCTGTTTTTGGTAGTATAACCAATAATCTTGCGTTCAGAAGGGATAATAGTTACTTCCGAACCTTTGTCGAAAGCATCTATCACCACATTCGAAGCATCATTTTTAGGGAATGTAAATCGAAATATGGCAGCACGTTCTGTTGGCGCAATCTCAGAGGTAATGTCATAATCAGCGAGGTAAACCTTATAATAATAAGGTGTAGCCTGCTCTGCTTTATGTGAGAACCAAGAAGCCCGTTCGTCTTCATTAAAGATGCGTTTGCCCGTTGTTGGCATCATAGAAAACTGTCCGTAATCATTTATCCATGGGCTTGGTTGGTGCGTTTGTTTAAACCCTCTAATCTTATCTGCGGTGTAAGTATAAGCCCAGCCGTCGCCCATTTTACCCGTTTGAGGCATCCAAAAGTTCATACCCCATGGCAAAGCGATGGCAGGATAAGTGTTACCTGTAGATAAGGCGTAAGAAGATTGAGTTCCGACAAGTGTGCTAACATCGTCTACAACGCTTTTCTTCGCTTGATCAACGCTGCTCGAAAGCAACATTGCAAGCGAAAAAAATGCTGATAATATCATGGTTTTATTCATTTCGTCTGATAACTTTTGTCTCGCAATTATTGAATTGGTGCGGTGTTACTACGTTGAGCTGATAGTAGAACATCGAGCTTACCATCGTCTATTAGCTTGACAATCAACTCGCCAAATAGTGTGTTTTGCCATGCAAACCAATCTCTTGAGTATTTAGAAGGATTGTCTTTATTAAACGATTCATGAATAAATCCTTTTCCTGCGTCTGTATTCATCAATTGTTCGATGCACCATTTAATTTCAGCATCATCGTTAGAAGTAAACGCTTTCATCATAATTGTCATAGGCCAAATCATATCATAGCCTGTATGAGGACTACCAATACCTTCGCCTGCAGTGCCTTTAAAGAAGTAAGGGTTGTCTTTACTCCACACAAACTTACGGGTGTTTTGGTATATTGGGTCGTTACTTGGAACGTCACCTAAATAGCTTAGGCCTAAAAGAGAAGGCACATTAGCATCGTCCATCAATAATTGACTACCAAAGCCGTCTACTTCAAAGCATAGATCTTACCATATTTAGGGTGATTCACCACCGCATATTTTTAGAGCATCGTGTACTTCGTTAGCAAGACTGGTGCAACTACTTGCCAATTGACTATCCTTATTAACCGTATTCAAAATTTCTGCAGCCTTATTCAATGATGATACAGCCATAAAGTTAGATGGAACAAGGAATAAGAAAGTTGTAGCATCGTCGCTTGGACGGAATACAGAGGCGATAAGACCAACAGGATTTACAGGTGAACCGAATCCTGAATTGGAAGCAGTGTCTAATTGTCGTGCTGTTTCTCGCATGAAACTATAAGATCCCTTGCCATCTTTTCTTTGTTGTTCACGGAACGTTTTGAGAATATTTTTTACTGCTTTTTGCCATTCTTCGCCAAAGATAGAAGTGTCTCCAGTTATCTTCCAATACTCATAAGCAAGGCGAATAGGGTAGCAAAGTGAGTCGATTTCGTATTTGCGCTCGTGTAATTCAGGTTTCATATCAGTCCAATCCTTTTTGCCATTCGCCACCTGTTGGACCCATGTTAAATGCATTTGCATAAGGATCAATATTGATACATTTCAATTGTCGTAAGATAACGCCACGCAACATCTTACGAAGATTTTCGTCCTTGTTGACAAAACGCAAGTAAGGCCACACCTGTGCGCTCGAGTCTCTCAACCACATTGCAGGAATATCTCCTGTTACAACAAAGGTATCATCTGTGCCATTGAAGTGTACAGTGGTGTCGAGTGTGTTGGGATAGCAGTTTTCGAACATCCAAGCTAGGTATGGATTCTTTCTAAGAAGCTTAGTAACTTCTTTAATTTTCTTCTCTATCACGTCTGATTTAAATAAACGTTCGCTCTCTTGTGGGCGATTGCTTTTAATGAAAGTGTTGTCTTTCACAGCCACCATAGAAGCGTTGTTGAGCGACAAATTACCAGCATTTGCAGTGCTGAACGATAGAGACAGCGTTAGAGCTGTTGCGAAAAATGATGTTTCTTTTTTGTTTCATAGTAATGTATATAATATGTTTTCTTATTTAATAGATCGTTTCTTATCTCCTTAAAAGTCTCAAGAAATCGCTTAAATGCATCTCGCATACAATCCAAAAAGGCTTTTCTGCAAAGTTAGTTATTAAAAAAATGAGAAAACAATATTTATGTCTTATTAAAAATTGAGATAAGTCAAACTTTCTTTAAAACCGAAACCACTTTGAATAGACATAAAATGCAAGTGCGTTGTAAAAGTGTTGCTATTGGGAGCAAAAAAAGCATTGAAATTAGGGGCACAATAGCATTGCTTTTTGCAAGGGAAAAAGCAGTGATTTTACTTTTAGAAGAAGATAGAGGTAGAAAGATAGGGCAAATGATGGTTGCCCATCAATTGTAAAGAATTAGGTGAAAAAAAGATAATGAGTTGAGGTGATAAGAATACGAAAAAGACCCCCTTATTATATAATGTGTAAAAACGAGAACTATGTCTTTTTACAAAGCTCCCAAAATGCAACAGCCGATGCTGCAGCCACATTTAGCGAGTCAACAGCATTATACATGGGTATTTTAACAACATAATCAGTATTTAAAATTGTTGATTCTGCCAAGCCATCTCCCTCAGTTCCCAAAATAATAGCCAATTTCTTTTCTTTCTTTAAACGTGCATCGTCGATGTCGATAGAATTGTGTCGCAATGCCATAGCAACGGTTTTAAAAGCTATGTTGTGCCACTTCTTCGATGCCATTGTTGAGCCATGTCCACGGAATAAGAAAGATAGAGCCCATCGAAACACGCACGGCTCGTCGATTAAAGGGGTCGCACGAGCTCTTAGTTAATAATATTCCATCGATCCCAAGTGCTGCCGCCGAGCGAAAGATTGCACCGATATTCGTTGTATCTACAACTCCATCGATAATGGCAATGCGTGAAGCTGTGTCGCAAATGCTTTCGACAGAGGGAAGAGTAGGGCGCTTCATGGCGCACAGCACACCACGACTTAGCGTATAACCCGTTATCGATGCTAAGACATCTCGTGTGCCAGTGTATATAGGTATCGTTGGATTTTTGAGCGATGATGTGTGCAGCATCGCCCGTGATGTGACGTTCTTCGCATAGAAGAGCCGTAGGAATAAAGCCTTGTCGAAGGGCAACTTCAATCACTTTAGGACTCTCGGCAATAAACAAACCCTTGTCGGAATGTTGCTTATTGCGTAGCTGAGCCTCTGTAAGTGCATAGAAAATGTCTACCCCAGGGTGATCTAATGAATCGATATAGATGATGGGCATCGTACAAAAAGAACGTTACTATTAAGATATAAGTCCCATTTGTTTTGCCTTGTTGGTGAGCAATTCCATCAAAGCCTCACGTTCGTTGGGAACCACATTGTCGAGAACTGCATTCTTAAGCGTTTGCTTTAAAGTTCCAACAGCAGGGCCTTGAGGAAGATGGAACATCTCCATAATCTCGTTTCCGTCTATCACTGGTTGTAAAGCACGCTTGTAGTCACGCTCCTTTAGATCTTCAATCTTCTCACGAACAATGCGGAAGTTATCTAAGAAACGTTGTTTTCTCATAGAGTTCTTCGTTGTGATATCGGCCTCGCAAAGGGTCATTAGGTCGTCGATGTCGTCGCCTGCATCGTTAATTAAACGTCGAACAGCACTGTCTGTAACCACATCATCGGCAATAACAATAGGTCGCATGTGTAGGTCTACCATTGATTGTACATACTTCATCTTAGCATCTAATGGTAGTTTTAGGCGTCTAAACATTTGCGGAACCATTTTAGCTCCGATGAAATTATGGTTGTGGAAGGTCCAACCTGCAAGGTTTTCCCATCGCTTACTCTTTGGCTTTCCAATGTCATGAAGCAGTGCTCCCCATCTAAGCCATAAGTTATCGGTGTGTTTAGCGATGTTGTCTAAAACCTCAAGAGTGTGATAAAAGTTGTTCTTATGCGCTCTTCCGTTGCGTGTTTCCACAATATCAAGGGCGCAAAGTTCAGGGAGTATAATTTGAAGCAAACCGCATCTGTAAAGGTCTATGAATCCTTTACTTGGCGTTTTGCATAACATAATTTTATTGAGTTCGTCGCTAATACGCTCTCCACTGATAATTTTTATTCTCTCAGCATTCTCTATTAGCGCATCAAAAGTTTCGTCTTCGATAAAGAAATTCAACTGAGTGGCGAAACGAATACAGCGCAACATGCGCAAAGGATCATCTGAAAAGGTGATATTTGGTTCGAGAGGTGTGCGTATAATTCCATCTTCTAAGTCTTCTATTCCATAGAAAGGGTCTACCAATTCGCCAAATCTTGCACTGTTTAAACACACTGCAAGGGCATTGATAGTAAAGTCTCTGCGGTTCTGATCATCTTCAAGTGTGCCGTCTTCAACTATTGGTTTTCTCGAATTTCGTTGATAACTCTCTCGTCTTGCACCAACAAATTCAACCTCTATACCTTTATATTTCACTTGAGCAGTACCAAAATTGCGAAAAATAGATAAGTGAGCGCCATGTCCAAGCATAGCTTTTTAGTTTCTCGGCAACGGCAATTCCACTTCCAACTACAACAACATCAATATCTTTCGAGGGGCGTTCTAAAAATAAATCTCTTACGTATCCGCCTACAACATAGCACTCTAATGATAGTGCATCGGCGGCTTTAGAAATTAAGTGAAATATGTCTTGATTTAGAATTTTAGCTAAATCTGAGTTTGAAAGATTTCTCATCCTAATGTAAATTCTTCTTAATATGCCTACAAAGATAGTAAAAAAATACCCTTTTAAAAAGTACTCACTATGGATATTTTTTTCGTATTTTTTTGTGGCATGAAGAAATATGTTTTTCATAATGCTAGTTCTTTTTTTATTGCAGTGGCATGTAATCAAAGTCAATGCAATAAAGCGGCTCAAATGCTTGAGGATATAGACACCTATTATAATGAAGGTGACTATAAACGAGCATTGGACTCTATCTCTGCGCTACGTGTGAAGTATCCTTCTGCGATAGAAGAACGTAAAAAAAGCTCTTGTAATTTGGCAAAAAGCATCGCTTAAACAAGCCGAACAAGAAATTGTGAAAAACTGATTCTGCATTGCAAAAACATTCCCAACCGCATTGCAAGTGCCGAGACATTGTTGCAAAAAGAATCGCTTAGGTTTAACCAGAGATTCATTAAGAGCTCGCTATGATGCAATGTGTAGCGTTGTGAGAATGATAAAAATTAGAATGAAACAAGAGATTTGTAAAGAGTAAAAAGGTCATTTTCCTTTTTATTTTGCCATTTCATTTGAAATGCGTAAATTTGCACTTACGTTATGGAAAAAGGAAATACAGAAGAACAATTTCAGGCAGCATTATTGACATGTCGTAATGTTTTTGCTTCAAAGTTACACGATTATGGACCATCGTGGCGCATTCTTCGTCCCTCATCTCTTACAGATCAGCTCTTTATTAAAGCCAAACGAGTTCGCTCTTTGGAAATAAAAGGAGAGTCATGGGTGAACGAAGGTATCCTACCAGAATTCATTGCAATGGTGAATTATGGTTTGATTGGCTTGATACAGCTTGTTCATGGCTTTTCAGATACAATCGATATAACAGCTGAAACTGCCCTTGAATTGTACGACAAATATGCAAACACTGTCCTACAATTGATGATAAAGAAGAATCACGACTATGATGAAGCATGGCGAGAGATGCGTGTTAGTAGTTATACTGATTTGATTTTGACCAAGATTCAGCGCATAAAGGAAATTGAAAACCTTGATGGTAAAACTCTTGTTTCTGAAGGAATTGATTCCAACTATATGGACATTGTAAACTATTCAGTGTTCGGCATTATCAAACTCTGTGAGTAGTATTAAAAATATCATAGTGAACTTGTGTCGCTTGTTATTAGCGATTACATTCATTTTTTCGGGATATGTAAAGGCTGTAGACCCACTTGGGACACAATATAAACTGCAAGAATATCTCGAAAGTGTATCTTTACACTCTTTTATACCAAGTTGGTTAGTTCTGGTTATTGCTGTTCTTATTGCGGTAATAGAATTCTCTTTAGGTATATTCGCATTGTTTGCTGTCCGCAGAAGGTCTACTTCTAAGTGGTTATTGGTTATTATGTCGATAATGACAGTTATCACTTTAGCAATTTATTTCTTTAATCCTATTCGTGATTGCGGCTGCTTTGGCGATGCAATTAAATTGACAAACGGACAAACCTTACTAAAGAATATCATCTTATTGGGCTGTTCTGCGCTCTTATGTTATCGTCCTTTGCGAATGATACGATTCATTTCAAAGAGCAATCAATGGCTTCTTATCAATTATACCATTCTCTTTATTCTGGTAACAAGCGTTTATAGCTTATACAAATTACCCTATATTTGATTTCCGACCATATCACATTGGAGCGGATATTAAGAAGGGAATGGAGATTCCAAGCGATGCGGAAGCACCTCAATACGAGACTACCTTTATATTAAAGAAAGGGTGATGTGCAGAAAGAATTCACGTTAAATGATTATCCAGACAGCTCTTGGAAGTTTGTAGATTCAAAGACAAAGCTCGTTAAAGAGGGCTATGTTCCACCAATAAAAGATTTCTCTATCTCTACAAAGCGAGGTAAAGACATTACCAATTCAATTCTAAACGATAAAGGATACACCTTCTTATTGATTGCACCCTGGCTGGAAAAAGCAGACGATACCAATTTTGGTGAGATCGATAGACTATACGAATACGCCCTAGATAAAGGCTATCCGTTTTATTGTTTAACTGCAAGTGGTTCAAATGGAATTAACTCTTGGATTGAACTTACAGGTGCAGAATATCCTTTCTGTCATACAGATGGAACTACATTAAAGACGATAATTCGAAGTAATCCAGGCCTATTGCTCTTGAAAGACGGAAAAGTGGTGAACAAATGGAGTCACAATGATTTCCCAAGAGACGAGGAGTTAAAAGGCAACTTAGATGAGCTTGCCATCTCAAAGCCACACGTTGCAAGTACAATGACAAAGATATCAAAAATCTTTTTGTGGTATTTGTTACCCTTAATCCTACTCTCTATTGCTGATAGAATATGGGCTTGGAGTCGTTGGGTCAAAGAAAAAGAAAAGTCAAATAAATTATATAACAAACTCTTTAAAAAGAAAAATAAATATGAGAAAGAAAAATTGTAGCAGGTAATTGGAAGATGAATATGAACCTGCAAGAAGGCTTAGCGTTGGCTAAAGAACTAAATGACACACTAACAGTAAACAAACCTAACTGTGATGTTGTTATCTGTACACCATTCATTCACTTAGCAATGGCTGCACAAACTCTTAACTCTGAGGTTATAGGACTTGGTGCAGAGAACTGCGCAGACAAAGAAAAAGGAGCTTACACAGGTGAAGTTTCTGCAGAAATGGTAAAGAGTACAGGTGCTCAATACGTTATCCTTGGTCACTCAGAGCGTCGTCAATATTACGGAGAAACACCAGAAATATTGAAAGAAAAAAAGTTCTTTTAGCTCTTAAGAACAATCTTAAAGTGATCTTCTGTATTGGTGAATCACTTGAAGAAAGAGAAGCTAACAAGCAAAACGAAGTTGTTAAAAGCTGAGCTAGAAGGTTCTGTATTCAATCTAACAGCAGAAGAATTCAAGAATGTAATCATTGCTTATGAACCAATTTGGGCTATTGGTACAGGTAAAACTGCTACTTCTGACCAAGCAGAAGAAATACATGCATACATCCGTTCAGTAGTTGCTGAGAAGTACGGAGACGCAGTTGCACAAGAAACTAGCATCCTTTATGGTGGTAGCTGTAATGCAAAGAACGCTGCAGAGCTATTCTCTAAGGTTGATATCGATGGTGGTTTGATTGGTGGTGCATCACTAAAAGCTGCTGATTTCTTAGGCGTTATCGACGGTTGGAAGAAATAAATAAACTGAATATTGGGATAGTTGGCATGTAAGTGTCAACCATCTCAATATTTTCTTTTATCCAATTTAAAATATAAAAAAAGGTATTAGGATTATGAAACGTTTAGTTGCATTGTTCATAATGGTGTTAACTGGGGTTGCAATGGTATGTGCACAGAACTACACCGAGCACATACAACAACGCAAACAAAACCAGGGAACAGTTGTAATAAACCAAAGTAAAGAGATTTCAGAATTGGTGAATGGGGCTAAAAACAGGTTCTGTTACACCCGTTGCGCCTGCTCCTCAAAAAGGAAAAAAAGGCACCACTCCACAGGATAATAAGACTACCGAAAAAAACACAACCAACTACTCCTTCTACTTCAACAACAAAGCAGCCAGCCCCAAATGGCACACCTGCTCCAAAGCAAGAAGGCGATTCAAAGAAAGATTCTACAAAACACGAACAAGATAAGAAGAAAGTAGAAACCCCTCAAGACGATAAAGAATTAGAAATACCAGTTATCGATACCCGAAAGAAAGTGATGGTTGGTAGTTATAAAGTAGATGGTTATCGTGTGCAAGTTTACGCAGGAGGAAACTCAAGAAAAGACCGTCAAACAGCCGAAGAGATAGGTGCAAAGCTTAAAAGAAGCTTCCCAGCAGAACCTGTTTACGTACATTTCTATTCACCAAGATGGATTTGTCGTATCGGAAACTATCGTTCTTATGATGATGCAGTGCGCATGCTTAAAGACGTAAAAGCAATGGGATTTAAGCAAGCATCATTGGTTAGAGGTAAGATTACGGTTCAAAATTAATAGAGATGAAAAACGAAAAGGAATCTAAACAGCCAATTGTTGCTCTCGAAGAGCATTATAAACATATTCTTGAATTAATAGGAGAAGATTGCAATAGACCTGGACTTGAGCGCACGCCACAACGTGTTGCCCAGGCAATGTGCGAGTTAACAAGTGGTTATAACGAAGATCCTTCGGCAGAACTCATCAACTCTTCTTTCAAAGAAGAATATCAACGAATGGTGATAGTTAAAGACATTCGTTTTTTTTCAATGTGCGAACATCACCTACTTCCATTCTATGGAAAGGTGCATGTGGCGTATATTCCCAACCAACTCGTAACAGGATTAAGCAAGATAGCACGTGTAGTGGATATTTTTTTAGTCATCGACTTCAGGTGCAAGAGCGTTTCACTCGTGAAATAAAAGAGTGCATCGAAAATGCTCTTCAGCCCCAAGGTGTGATTGTTTTTGTAGAGGCTGAGCACATGTGTATGCAGATGCGAGGCGAAGAAAAACAGCATGCAGCGATCACTACAATTGATTATTGTGGTGTATTTGATGATATAGAACGACGCAAAGAATTTATTGCAATGATTCAAAAACATTGATATTGTAAAGCAAAACACCCTTATTGTTAGAAAAGAACAAAGCAGTTTTTCTCGAAGTAGATTTTTATTGCAAACCAATCTTTTCACTTTCAAAACAGATTGTTATTCTCTTTCTATAATATAATTAAGGTGTAAACAAACACATTTTGATGTCGTTTTAAGATAGAAAACAACGAATAAAACAGAAACTCCATATATTTACCCCATAAAGAACAAGTAAAATGAAATTTATTTCATGGAATGTAAATGGCTTAAGAGCCAGCGTAACAAAAGGATTTGAAGATATTTTTAAAACCCTCGATGCAGACTTTTTCTGCTTGCAAGAAACAAAGATGCAGGCAGGACAGCTCGACTTGCAGTTCGAAGGGTATGAATCTTACTGGAATTATGCCGATAAAAAAGGCTATTCAGGTACAGCAATATACACCAAACACACCCCATTAAGTGTGCAATATGGTATAGGTATCGATCAACACGACCACGAAGGACGTGTCGTTACTCTTGAATTTGAGCAGTTTTATTTAGTAACTGTTTATACACCCAACTCACAAGACGAGTTGAAACGTCTTGATTATAGAATGGAGTGGGAGAGAGATTTTTCAGGCATACTTAGCCAAACTCGATGCTGATAAACCTGTTGTGGTGTGTGGAGATATGAATGTTGCTCACCAAGAAATAGACTTGAAGAACCCTAAAACCAATAGACGTAATGCGGGATTTACCGATGAAGAGCGTGAAAAGATGACCAACTTTACTTGCTAATGGTTTTATTGATACATTTAGATATCTATATCCCGAGCAAGTAACTTATAGCTGGTGGTCGTATAGATTCAAAGCAAGAGAGAAGAATACAGGCTGGCGTATTGATTATTTCCTTATTTCAGAACGATTGAAAGATCATCTCACTGACGCAAAGATACATACAGATATCTTTGGAAGTGATCACTGTCCTGTTGAATTAGACCTTACTTTTTTTAAGACTAATAAATACAATCATTGACATTAATTTGGTGCCTTGAACACTGGAGCAAGAATTCTTTTCAATAGCATTCTTGCTCTTTCTTTTTGCCCCTATACTTAGCCTTTCTTCTATTCTTTCATACAATAATAAGTATAGCTTGTATTTTTATAGATACGCTTTTCATCTTCTTTTTTTATCATAAAAAGCAATGCTTTTATTCTCTAATCTCAATGCTTTTTACACTGCAAATGTCAATGCTATTGCAAGCTAATTCGATAGCTTTTTATTTTCTTGTTCTTTATCACTTCAAAGTTGATTCAAGTCACCTTGAAAAATAATTGTGTGTTAATAAAGTCATAAATATATTTCTGCTACGTTTTTTTAATATAATGTAAAAAGGCGTATATTTGTAATTTAAAAAAACGCAATTAATATAAAAAGTTTTTGCAAAGGGATGACGAAAGAGTTAGGCACCGAAAAAAATAAATATATAATTATAATAACACGCTATGAAACAAAAAGTATTATTCTTAATTGCTGCTGTATCTTTGTTTTTAACCTCGTGTGGAGGCGGAAAACAAGGCGCAGGTTTTAATGATAATGAATATCCTGTGCGCACAATTGAGTCGCAAGGGTCTTCAAGTGAAACTCTATATCCAGCCACTATTCGTGGTGTTCAAGATGTAGAAATACGTCCAAAAAGTTTCTGGTTTTATTACGAAACTATTGGTTAAAGAAGGTCAGAGAGTAACAACTGGTCAGCTTTTGTTCGTTATTGACAGCGAAACTTACCAAGCAGCAGTTCGTCAAGCCAAAGCAGCTGTAAGTTCAGCAACAGCTCAATTGAACACAGCTAAGTTGACTTACGATAACAGTCAAAAGCTATTTAATAGTAATGTAATAGGTCAATACGAATTACAAACAGCTCAAAACACTTACGAAAACGCAAAAGCTGCGTTGGCACAAGCACAAGCTTCTCTTGCATCTGCAAAAGAAACATTGAGCTATTGCTTTGTAAAGAGCCCTACAAGTGGTTTAGTTGGAAGCCTACCTTTTTAAGGTTGGAGCACTCGTTGGACCAACAAGCGCACAACCATTAACTACTGTTTCAGACAATAACACCATGGAAGTGTTCTTCTCTATGACAGAAAAAGATGTGTTAGACATGGCAAGAAACGCAGGAGGCGTTAAAGAATCTCTTTCAACTTATCCTACTGTTAAATTGAAATTAGCAGACGGAACAATTTATTCTCAACCTGGAAAAGTAACCAAAATGAGCGGTGTTATCGATAGTTCAACTGGTTCTGTATCTATGGTTGCACACTTCTCAAATCCCGATCACATTCTTCGTAGTGGCGGAAGTGGTTCTATCGTTGTTCCAAAAGTTACATCAAACGCTATCGTTGTACCACAAGATGCAGTGGCACAAGTGCAAGATCGCTACTTTGTTTATATCTTAGGCAAAAACAATAAGGTAAAATATACAGAAATAAAGATTAGTCCAGACAACGATGGACAAACCTATGTTGTTACAAGTGGTTTGAAAAGTTGGAGACCGAATTGTGCTTAAAGGCATCACAGCTCTTACCGATGGAGCAGAGATTAAGGGACTAACTGAAGCTGAATATGAAGCAAAGCTAAAGAAAAACAGCAGAGCTCGGTTCTTCTCAAAACGATTTAAGTAAGCTTAAAAGAGGCCTTTGGTAAATAATCAATAAAGAGAATAAGAAATTTTACAAGGATAACTCTTTTCACCCAATAACTTCGACTTCAGTTTTGAAGTGTAGGCAGTTTTAAAGCCTATATATATAATAAGGTGAAATGATATTATGCAAATTCTCTTTTAAAAAAAGAAATAAACAATGAGATTAGATACATTTATTCATCGCCCAGTGCTGTCGACTGTGATTTCAATTATCATAGTTATTCTGGGAGTAATTGGTCTTATTGCTCTTCCAACAGAGCAGTATCCAAACATTGCTCCACCAACAGTTATGGTGCAAGCTGCATATCCTGGAGCGAATGCTCAAACGGTATTGAATTCGGTTATCACACCACTTGAAGAGTCTATCAATGGTGTTGAGAACATGACTTATATGACTTCTTCTGCTACAAACGATGGTGGTGCTGCCATTACCGTTTACTTTAAAGAAGGAAGTGATGCCGATATGGCTCAGGTTAACGTGCAAAACCGTGTTACACAAGCAAGTGCTTTGTTGCCAGCAGAAGTAACTCAGTCGGGTGTGCAGGTTGCAAAACGACAGAACTCTCAGGTGCTTATCTTGTCATTAGCAGGAGATAAGACTAAATATGACGAGCAATTCTTAACCAACTATGCAGATATTAACGTCGTTCCCGCTATCAAGCGTGTGAAAGGTGTGGGTAACTGTCAAAGCTTTGGTTCGAAAACTTATACTATAAGAATGTGGCTTGATCCTGCAAAGATGAAGCAACACAACTTAATTCCATCAGACTTGGTGGGCATTTTGGCGCAACAGAACATCGAAGCGGCTCCTGGTTCACTTGGAGAACAAACAAGTAATATGTATGAGTACACCATTCGATACAAAGGAAGATTGCAAAAGCCAGAAGAGTTTGCTGATATGATTATCTCAACTGATGACAGCGGGCAAACACTTCGTGTGAAAGACGTTGCTAAAGTCGAAATGGGTGGACTTTCATACGGCTCTGAAATGAGCTCAAATGGTGATCCTGCAGTAGTTATGATGATTACACAAAGTGCGGGTTCGAATGCTACTCAGATTGCAACCGACGTGAAGAAGGTGCTTGAAGAACAGCAAAAAATCATGCCTCCAGGTATGGAATTCCGTATCATATCAGACGTTACAGAGTTCTTGGACGCATCAATTCACCACTTGGTACAAACACTTATCGAGGCATTTATACTCGTGTTTATCGTGGTTTACATCTTCTTGCAAGATTTCCGCTCAACACTTGTACCGCTTGTTGCTGTACCTGTGTCGCTGATTGGTACATTCTTCTTCTTAAATGTATTCGGCTTTACTCTTAACTTGCTAACTCTTTCAGCGTTAGTGCTTGCTATTGCCATCGTAGTAGACGACGCCATTGTCGTAGTTGAGGCAGTTCACGCTAAATTAGACTTAGGATATAAGTCTACAAAGAGTGCAACTGTCGATGCAATGAATGAAATTTCAGGTGCGATTATATCAATTACGCTCGTAATGGCATCGGTATTCGTGCCCGTTTCGTTTATGGGTGGTACCTCAGGAACATTCTATCGTGAGTTCGGTGTAACCATGGCGATATCTATTGTCATATCTGCTGTGAACGCTTTAACGCTTTCTCCTGCTCTTTGTGCAGTGTTATTGAAACCTCATAACGAAGATGGAACAGAGAGAAAGATGACTAGAATGGAGCGATTCCATGCTTCTTTCAATGCATCATATGATAAAGTTCTTGATAGATATAAAAAGATTGTAACTGTATTTGTTAAGAAACCAGCTCTTGCAGTTATCTCTTTGGTTATAGGTATCGTTGTTTTTGGTGTCACTGCAATGAACACAAAGAGCAGTTTGGTGCCCAATGAAGATACAGGTAACTTATTTATTAACATACAAACTCCTCCAGGAACAGGTCTAGAAGAGACCAAGAAGATTGTTAAACAGGTTGATGCAATGTTGGCAACTAACCCTGCTATTGCGCAAAGAACTATCTTAACAGGATATGGTTTGCTTGGAGGTGCAGGTTCAAATAATGCTACTATCTTCGTAAAACTAAAGAGTTTTGAAGAGAGAAGCAAAGATGAAACCCTCTTAAAGTACATCGGTATACACAATGAAGGCTACATGATGGTGCTAGGAATGATCTATAAGCAGACCTCAGCCATTAAAGGTGCACAGATACTTTGCATTCCCTCCACCTATGGTTCAGGGTTATTCGATGACCGGTGGTTTAACTTTCTCAGTACAAGACCGTACAGGTGGCGATATAGATAAGTTCTTTAACGTAACCAAGAACTTTATTGCTGAGTTAAATAAACGTCCTGAAATTAACAATGCGATGACCACTTTCGATACCAAGTATCCACAATATATGCTTGATGTAGACGTTGCTCGCTGTAAACAAAGCGGTATTTCACCAAAAGATATCTTAACAACAATGCAAGGATACTTTAGTGGAATGTATGCATCTAACTTCAATGCGTATGGTAAGTTGTATCGTGTTTACATTCAGGCTGCACCTAATTTCCGTGCAGATGTAAAGAGCTTGAATAGCATTTATGTACGAACCAATAAGGGAATGTCGCCAATTAACGAGTTTGTTAACTTGAAACAGACATTCGGTCCTCAATCAGTTGAGCGTTTCAACCTATACACTGCGATCAATGTTAATGCGCAAGTGTCAGATGGTTATTCATCAGGTGAAGCACTAAAAGCGTTGAATGAAGTGGCAAAGACAAGTCTTCCACAAGGTTATTCATTTGACTATTCAGGTTTAACACGTGCAGAACAAGAGTCAAGTAACTCAACATTCATGATTTTCGGTTTGTGTTTGTTATTCGTCTATTTGATTCTTAGTGCTCAATACGAAAGCTATTTATTGCCATTATCGGTGATCTTGTCTATACCTTTCGGTCTTGCAGGAGCCTTCTTGTTCACACTTCTCTTCAAGAACAATAACGATATCTACATGCAAATTGCGCTAATTATGTTGATTGGACTATTAGCTAAGAACGCAATCCTTATCGTTGAGTTCGCATTAGAGCGTCGAAGAACAGGTATGGCGATATCTTGGTCGGCCATATTAGGTGCTGGTGCCCGTCTACGTCCTATCTTAATGACCTCGTTAGCGATGATTATTGGTTTGCTTCCATTGATTATTCCTAATGGAGTTGGATATAATGGTAACATGACTTTGGGTGCTGCTGCAGTTGGAGGTATGCTTATTGGAACACTATGTCAGGTGATTGTTGTACCTGGATTGTTCTATATTTTCCAATCATTGCAAGAAAAGTTGAGCCCAATTAAGTTCGAAGACGAAGTGAATAGCGAAGTTTCTTACGACTTAAAGAAATACGCTAAGCGTCGTTATGGAAATAAAAAGTAAAACAGAAATGAAGATGAAACATCTAAATATCATAATAATGGCATTTGCAGTAGTAGCTTTTACTAGCTGCAAAAGCCTTTATGGAAAGTATGAAAGACCAGCCGTTAACACCAAAGGTCTTGTTCGTGATGTTGTGAGTAATACCGACACGCTTGCTGTTATCGATACAACCAACTTCGGAAATATGCCTTGGCGTAGTGTATTTACAGACCCACAGCTTCAGACACTCATAGAGATGGGATTGCAGCACAATACCGATTTGCTCAATGCAGCATTGAATGTAAAAGCGGTAGAAGCACAACTTATGGCAGCCAAACTATCTTTCTTGCCCTCATTTACATTCACTCCACAAGGAACCATCGCTTCTTGGGATGGCAACAAGGCAACAAAGACCTATCAATTGCCTATTAGTGCAAGTTGGGACGTTGATTTATTTGGAAAGCTTTTAAGTCAAAAAAGAAGTGCACAAATGGCTCTTCTTGCTACAAAAGACTACCAAGTAGTGGTGAAAACCAATGTAATTAGCGGTATTGCCAATATGTATTACACCTTATTGATGCTCGATAAAGCAGTTAGATATAGTGAATAACATGGAGAAACTCACAAAAGAAACACTCGACTTGATGGTTATTCAAAAAGACTTAGGTAGAGTTCGTTCAACAGGTGTGCAGAGTGCAGAGGCAAACTACTATTCGGTTCAAACACAAAAGACCGATATCATACGCCAAATACGTGAAACTGAGAATGCACTTTCATTGCTTTTGGGTCAAACAGCGCAAACAATTCAGCGTGGAAAGATTGATAATCAATCTCTTCCTACGAATCTTTCAACAGGTGTTGCCATAAGTATGCTCAATAATCGTGCCGACGTTCACGCTGCAGAAATGGATCTTGCGCAATGCTTCTACAATGTTCAAACAGCAAGAAGTCGTTTCTATCCAAGTATAAGTATCACAGGATCGGGAACCTTTACCAATAGTAGTGGTATGGGAATCGTTAACCCTGGCAAATGGCTTTTATCGGCTGTTGGCTCTTTAGTGCAACCTATTTTCGCTAAAGGACAGCTCATTGCAGGTCTAAAAGTGGCTCAAGTGAAATACGAACAAGCTCTTAATACATGGCAAAATAAAGTATTAAACGCTGGAAATGAGGTAAGTAACGCTCTTGTTAAGTATAATTCGGCAGCAGCAAAGTCTGAACTTGAAACCAAACGAATTGCAACTTTAACAAAGAATGTAGAAGATACAAAACTCTTATTGCAACAAAGTAATAGCTCATACCTTGAAGTTATCACTGCACAACAAACCTTGTTGAATGCAGAACTCTCAAAGGTTACAGAAGATTTTACAAAGATGCAGTCTATAGTTAGTCTTTATCAAGCTCTTGGTGGAGGCGCAAAATAAACTCTATTTCATAACTTAAAAGAAAGAATTATGGCAAGTGAAATTAGTAATAGGGCAGAAATAGACCCAAGAGCAAAGATAGGAAACAACTGTAAAAATATATCCTTTTGCTTATATAGAGGGTGATGTTGTGATAGGAGATGATTGTGTTATCTATCCATTTGTTAGTATTATGAATGGAACCCGCATGGGAAATGGAAACACAATATATCAGAATACAGTGATAGGAGCAACTCCTCAGGATTTCGATTTTCGAAGGAGCTGCAACCGAAATAATTATTGGAAACAACAATAATATTCGTGAAAATGTGGTTATTAACCGTGCAACCAATGCTGGAGGACAAACAGTTATAGGCAATGAGAACTTCCTTTTAGAAGGTGCTCACGTGTCGCACGACACCAAGATTGCCGACAAGTGCGTTCTAGGTTATGGCACAAAGATAGCAGGCGACTGTGAGATTGGTTCGAATGTAGTATTCTCTGCCAATGTAATTGTCAACGCAAAGGCTCGTGTAGGTAATGCTGCTTTCATCAAACCAGGCACAAATTTCCGCAAAGATGTACCGCCATTTGTTGTGGCAGGTGGCGCTCCTGTGGGCTATAACGGCTTGAATAGCGTTATATTAGATGCTCTTGGCGTTACAGAAAAGGCGCAAAAGCACATTGCAAACGCCTATCGTTTGCTTTTCCATGGGCAAACAAGTGTGGAAGATGGTATTTATCAGATCAAACAACAGGTGCCTCCAGGAGAAGAAATTGATGAAATTATCGAATTCTTAGAAGGCACAAAGAATGGATTGATGACCAAATTATAGGACACTTGTTACTTCAATAACTTGTGTTTTGCTATTGAGCAGTGTAGTGTTAGAAAGGGGTTCGGGTGTTTTTATTCTTGATTTTCACTCGCTTCAACAACTTTTTTTGCTTTTTTTGTTTCGTGTGCCACTGCACTGCTCCCTTTTTTTAATTTTTTTAGATGATATAGGTCGACTTCTTCTCTGTAAAAAGAGAATAGTCGACCTTTTTCTTTTCTCTTTTTCTATAATGAAACAGGCGAGTTTCAGAAGATGAATAGTTCTTTTGATAGGTATCTTCACGAACTCTCATTCCCATTTGCATTGTTGTAGTCTTTTTCAACTCAATGCTTTTTGCATCTTAAAAAGCATTCATATTGTAGGGTAAAAGCATTGTTATTGCAATGTAAAGTCATAGCTTTTACAAAATAAACTCAGAAAGGTCGATAAATAAAGGGATAGGGAAAGGGAAGAAGATGCAAAAAGAATGGAGATAGAAAAGGAGAGGGGAAGAGTTAGATAAAACAAAAAGTGTCTTGCCTTTTTCGTTATGAAATGGGCAAGACACTCGTATCTTTAGTGTTTTTAATTTATTGGCTAATATGTTGCAAATTATTTGCGTGCCTTGTGTATTTTGTAGTTCTTAAAGCGTTTGCTAACGATAACTACTCTACTAGGTTGGGTGGTATAGGTGCGCACTGCGCCTACTTTTTACGCCATAATTAAGAGTTAAGTCTGGAGTTTTTTTGCATACATGTTTTGAAGCAAAAATCTTAGTATCTCTATTGGTTTCAGGCAATACCACTGGTACAACGAAGTGAGTTTTGAAGTTGATTTCTGTAGCTTCTCCACCTTTACCCATAGTAGTTGCAGGGCTAAAAATATTTGTCGAACATACGTTGAGAAGTAATTTTCTCGGGCACTTTCTTAGGTGCATTGGTGTTAAAGAAATAATTTAGACCTTCCATGTAATCAACTCTTCCATTGTAAGCGTCGGCTTGACTAATTGAATTACATGACGCAAAAAGCAACTGCAACGATAGCCATTGCAATGCCAGTCAATAGTTTTCTTACTTTTTTTCATAGTTATTTTTATTTATATGTTTAATGATAATTCTAATGAATAAGGGTCTTATTAGCACCCCAAAACCGTCACAAAGGTAATCAAATTGATAGCTTTTGTGTCGTTAATTGTCGTTAATCAGTTGTTATTTAGGTATTTTTTTCGTTACTTTGCAGTAATTATAGCTATAATATCACCTTAAAAGATAAGATGGGAAAGAAACGTAAGAAAGCCCGTAATCGTTCAGGATTTCAGGGTTTTCACATTGTGTATAAGTACTGCTTTGGTGCTTATTTTGTTAGGAATGGTAGTATTTTCAGTACTAACATCACGCAACTTGTCTAACTACTTTCAAAGAAAATATGGTAGTTACGATGATGCTTGATGCCGAAACAACAAACTCAGAAGCTTTGCAATTGTGTCGTTCTATTGCTAAGAAAGCCATATATTGCGCACTTAGATTATATCAGTAAGGAGCAAACTCTAAGAGAACAGTCAAAGGCTTTGGGCTCAAATCCAGTGGAGTTTGTAGGCCATAACCCTTTTCTTTCATCAATAGAAGTGCGTCCAAAGGCAGATTATGCCAATAGTGATTCGCTTATTTGGATTAAAGCAGACTTGAAAAAGATGGCAAGAGTGGGAGAGATTACCTATCAAAAGAACTTGATGGACAGCGTAAACAAGAATCTTCGCAAAATAAATATCGTGTTATTGATATTGGCAACCTTGTTAATCTTCGTGTCATTCTCGCTTATTAACAACACAGTTCGATTGGGTGTCTATGCTCAACGCTTCTCTATTCACACCATGAAGCTTGTTGGTGCGTCGTGGGGATTTATCAAAAGACCATTCTTAAAACGTGCAATTGGAGTGGGATTGCTTGCTGCTTTCCTTGCAAATCTTGTGCTTTGCGGTGGTGCATGGGCTCTATATAACTATGAACCAGGTGTTTTCCGCATCATGACATGGGACGTATGGGCTATTACAGCGGGTGCAGTTGTGTTGTTAGGAGTGCTCATTACACTTGTATGTTCGAACATATCTGTGAATAAATTCTTGAGAATGTCGGCAGGAGAACTATACAAAATCTAAGTCATTCGCACTTAGTTCTCTTTTTGATAGATATCTTTTTAAAAACAACTCCATCGCTTATTTAAAGCAGTTTGTGGCGAGATATGCTCCAAAGGCATTGCCCAAATAAAACAGAAACAATATAATTTCGATCGATTATATGAATAGAGAAAACTTTGCTTTCGGTAAAATTAATTTCATTTTACTAGCAGTTGGCGTCTTAGTGATTATCTTAGGATTTATATTAATGAGTGGTTCATCTTCAAGTGAAACCACTTTTAATCCTGAAATATTTAGTGCAACCCGCATAAAAGTGGCACCTATCGTGTGTGTTATCGGCTTCGTTTCAATTATATTCGGTATAATGAAGAAGCCCAATAGCACAAAAGAATAATAGAAGTGTAAAATAATTATCCGTGCGAAGGTATTTAGTTATATTTCCGCGCAATAACTATTGTTCGTAAAATCACATCAAAAGCATAGCGAAAATAGCATTGGTTATGCTTTCAATTCATTTTTAATACAACATTAATGACACTCTTAGAAACCCTAATATTGGCGATAGTAGAAGGATTAACCGAGTTTCTTCCAATCTCATCTACAGGCCATATGATTATAGCTCAAAACCTTTTGGGAATAGAGAGCACACCATTTGTAAAGGCATTCACCATCATTATTCAGTTCGGTGCAATCCTTTCAGTACTTTGTTTGTATTTTCAACGTTTCTTTAAGTTGAACAATACGCCCGCTGATCCTAATCTTTCACTTTTTAAAAGATTACTACATAAGTTCGATTTCTATGTAAAATTGCTCGTAGCTTTCATTCCTGCAGCTGTAATAGGATTGCTTGGAAAGAAGAGTGGCATAATAGATAGATTCTTAGAGCATGTAGAAGTGGTTGCAATTATGCTTGTTGTAGGTGGTATCTTTATGCTCTTTTGCGACAAATTGTTCGAAAAGAAGAGCCGTGAAGAAACCCCATTAACCAATAAAAGAGCCTTTCTTATCGGCTGTTTCCAATGCCTTGCGATGATACCAGGTGTGTCTCGATCAATGGCAACCATTGTAGGTGGAATGTCACAACGCCTTACTCGTCGTGCAGCAGCAGAGTTTTCGTTCTTCTTAGCCATACCAACTATGGCTGGAGCAACGGTCTTAGACGTTTATGAAGTGCTCTTTAAAGATCCTAATTCGGTATCTTGGGCAACAGGAGATAATATCAAAATGTTGCTAATAGGATGCGTAGTAGCCTTTTTTTGTGGCGCTTCTTGCCATGAAATGGTTTCGTTAACTTCCTTGCGAAATATGGTTTCAAAGCATTTGGTTACTATCGTATTGTTGTAGGATTGTTTATTCTTGTGTGGTTAATGCTTGGTTATAATTTATCAATGGTAGACTAAATGAATTTTAAAGCAGGCGAGATTATACACATAGATAAACCCTATGGAATCACAAGTTTTGGCGCATTAGCACATATAAGATATCTTCTTTCACGCAAATTAGGGGTTAAAAGACTTAAAGTTGGACACGCAGGAACACTCGATCCGTTAGCAACTGGGGTCTTAACTCTATGCACAGGGAAGGCAACAAAGCTAATAGAACAATTGCAAGGGCATACAAAAGAGTATGTAGCAACAATGCAATTAGGGGCTACAACACCCAGTTATGACATGGAACACCCAGTTAATGAGACCTTTGAAACAGAGCATATTCATCGTGAAAGCATCGATGCTGTATTGCCAATGTTTATAGGTGACATTCAACAAGTTCCCCCTTCGTATAGTGCTTGCAAAGTAAATGGAGCACGAGCATACGACTTAAAGCGTGCAGGAGAGCATGTTGAGCTGTCTGCAAAGCAAATAAGAATAGACGAAATAGAGGTTCTTCGCTTTGATGAAGAAACTAAACTGCTCACTATTAGAGTTGTATGTGGAAAAGGAACCTATATCCGTTCGCTTGCAAGAGATCTTGGAAGAGCTCTCAATAGTGGTGCTTATCTCACAGAATTGCGCAGAACAAAGGTTGGAGATGTAGCCGTAGAGAATTGCATTAACTATGATTCTTTTGGCGAATGGTTGAACCAACAAACGATAGAAGATATCGAATAACACCATAAAAAGCCTATTCATATTAGGCAAAACAAAGATAATGACAGGACAAGAGCAACTTATCTCACTTTAGAATAGGCTGTGTTTTGATAATCATCTGAAAACCATTGTCTTGTGATAAATAAATAATTGATACATAAAAACAAAAAGATACTATATTAAATATGAAGCTATCTCAATTTAAATTCAAGTTACCTGCTGAACAGGTGGCATTGTATCCTCATTATTTTGAAAGAGAATACACTGATAAAGATGGTAAAAAAAGAAACCTTTAGAATTACTCGTCAAGATGAAAGTCGATTGATGGTGTTGCATAAGAAATCAGGAACTATCGAATTATTTCAAAAAAAGATGAGAATGGAAATCCTATCGAAGGCAAGTATATTGAGTTTAGAAATATAGTTGAATATTTTTGACGAAGGCGATACATTTATATTCAATGATACAAAGGTTTTCCCTGCTCGTTTATACGGAACAAAAGAGAAAACAGATGCAAAGATAGAGGTATTCCTTCTAAGAGAGCTTAATCAAGAGATGCGTTTGTGGGACGTTTTGGTTGAGCCTGCACGTAAAATAAGAATCGGAAAACAAGCTATTCTTCGACGAAAGTGGCTCTATGGTTGCAGAAGTTATCGACAATACAACAAGTAGAGGTAGAACTTTACGCTTCTTATACGATTGTCCTCATGAAGAATTTAAAAAGGAATTATATGCTTTAGGCGAGTCTCCTTTACCACGATATATCATCGATAATCGTGAAGAAACCCATGCAACAAAAGAAGACTTAGAGAACTTCCAATGTATATTTGCTAAGAATGAGGGAGCCGTTACTGCCCCTGCTACGGGCTTACACTTTAGTAGAGAGCTATTAAAGAGACTGGAGATCAAAGGCATAAACAATGCTTTTTATCACCCTACATTGCGGTTTAGGCAGCTTTAATGATATCGAAGTAGAAGACCTAACCAAGCATAAAATGGACTCAGAGCAGATGGTTATCAATGCAGAAGCATGCAAGATCGTAAACGACACCAAACGTAATGGAAAGAAAGTGTGTGCTGTTGGTACCAGTGTTGTTAAGGCAACAGAGACCGCAGTGGGTACAGATGGAATGTTAAAGGAATTTGATGGCTGGACCAACAAATTCATATTCCCTCCTTACGACTTTGGACTTTCAAACACAATGGTAACCAATTTCTATCATCCTTATTCAACATTGTTGATGGAAACCGCTGCGTTCGGAGGTTATGAGTTAGTGATGGAGGCTTATGATCTTGCCGTTAAGCATGGTTATATGTTTGGATGTTTCGGCGATTCGCTATTGATTCTTAACGATTAATGTCACACATTGTATATTTAGGGCTTGGCTCTAACATCGGTGCAAGGCATGAAATGATAGAGAAAGCCATTGAACTTATAGCAGAGCAGGTTGGAGATATAGTGCTCCAGTCTGCTCTTTACGAAACCGAACCATGGGGTTTTAGCTCAGAAAACCTCTTCATTAATGGGGGCAGTTGCATGTCAAACCACTTTAACCCCATTAGAAGTGCTTCAGAAAAACACAGACCATTGAAAAACAATTAGGTAGAACACATAAAACAAAGAATGGTGAATATGAAGACAGAGTGGTAGATATCGACATCTTGCTCTACGACGAATTACATCTTCATCACTCGCAATTGGTCATTCCACATCCTCATATTGCCAAGCGACCATTTGTTTATCAGCCTTTATGTGATATACTTTCAAAAAGCACTTTAGAACGAATTATAGGACAAGAGATACCTTATAACAAAAAAGAAGCTCAGTAGTTGAGCTTCTTTTTTTATTTCTTTTTACTTGGAATTTTAAATACTTTACCGCTTTGAGCAATCTTAAACAATGTTCCAGTGGGGCAAACAAACCTACAATAGGGGCGTGGAACAAAGAAAGAGAGAAGTAGAAAAACCACTGCAATGGCAAGAACTACCCACGAAGCAGTGGTGATTAAGAAGGCCGAAAAATACCTCATAGTCCATCCATTGGAATGCAGTTCCAACCAACATCAGCATCATTAGTATCGTCCAAAGAATCTCTCTGAATAGCTCTAAGCGTTTAGTTGTCTCCTTAGACATCTTCCATTTCTTTTTAGTTGCACTGCTTGCAAGTTCTTGAATAGAGCCATAAGGACATATATTGTTACAATAATAGTTCTTTTTGCCGAACAATGGGTAGATGAAAGCCGTGATAAGCATAATTAAAGGCACTGCACTTATTGCCCAATTGATGCCATGCGACAAGAAACTAACTATTAAAGAATAAGATATAAACGTACCGCACCATAAGCCAAGAACTACAATATTCAATACAAACTGAATTCTTCTCATCCACTTGTTCTTGTAGAATAGAGGAATAATGGCTCCCATAAGTACCACAATTAGGCCCGCAATATATTGCCAAGTCCATTCAAAAGTGTTGTTATTAGGTTGCTCTTGCTTTGTTTGAACTGCATATTGAGCTGCAGCACGCACATTAGCGATAATGGCTTTCGATGAAAATGTAGCTCCACTAACGGCATCTACCTTTGCAGTTACAGCTTTTTCGGTTTCAAGCTCTTGCCACTTAGTAAACAAAGCCGATGCTTCTTCGAAGAAGTCGGGAGTCTCTTTGTTAGGAAGTGCAACAATTTTAGTAATCTTATTGTCTTTAATATACACCTCTAAGGGCACTTCTCCAGCATAACCAGTGATGCCTTTTCCCAAAGTAGTTGTGTTAATAATTCGTGTTCCGTCTTCCGTTGTTCGGTCAATCATCACCTTTTTAGTCACAGCAACCGTGTCGGTGTCTTTTTTTATCTTGTGTCCTAGCACCGTTCCGTCACGATTTACAGCCACAACCATCATCACTAAGCAGCATGTTAAGAGAGCTAATAATCGTTGTATATTATCTTTTTTCATTCTTTTTACTTCCAGTTTGTAATCTCGTTCGCTGTTAATTCTATAAATCAAAATATAGAATGGGCGACAAAGGTACGATAAAAAAACGAGAAAACTTAAGCACTTATTTCCTTTTTTGAAGCTCTTGCAATAGCCTCTCTTTATAGTTGGTGGCTAAAAGCATTCATATTGCCTTGCAAAAAGCATTGATATTGCCTTCTAAAAGCATTGACTTTATGATGTAAAAAGCATAGCTTTTGTTTTTCAATTAAAATCGCATTAAAATGTATTCTTTCACTGCGTTAAATAAGATTATCAAGCTTAAAAACTGCAAATTAATAATTATCTTTGCATAAAATGGGGTAGAAGACTGTCTAAAAAGAGAGTGACTTAATGAACAACCCATATAAAATGAGATTTTAAACGAGCTATATCAAGTTATAAGCGATGTGCAAAAGCCGTTGTAAAGGGTCTATTGAGAGCATCGCAAAAAGCGACATTCTGCTCTAAAATATTTAGGTTTTAAAACAGTAGAGAATATGAAAAAAAGATATTACATTTATTGAGTTTTATGCTTTTGGTGCCTGTTTTTTTGTGGCGCACAAACTTACACTTTCGCTTTGGAAAAAAAGGCGCAAATAGCCGAAATTAGCGACCAACCAAGAACTCACATACGTCTACTTAATGAGATTATAACAAAGGCAACAGCCGAGAAAAAAATATGGTCAACTACTTAAAGGCGAGGTAGATAGAGTAAGAGTTAGATATGAAATAGATCCAGATTCGATTGTTGGAGACATCAAAAAAACCTAACCGCTCAGATGCAAAAAGTAGAGAAATCAAATCCTGCTTTGCATGCTGTTTATTGCGTTGTGTTATCAAAGTTCTATCGAAATTATTACAAGTTAGGTGACCATCGCAACGACTCTGTTTTGAAATATCAACGTCTTGCTGTGGCGAATCCTGAGCTATTGGCTAAGAATTCGGCAGACGATTATCAGCCATTGGCAACGAAAGGTATTGATAGTGGTATCTTTAATAACGACTTGTTGCATGCTGTTGCAATCGATACCCGCAACTTTAGCCTCTTACACAAATACTATTCAACTCATAATAATCGTCCTGCAGCTTGCATTAGCGCAGCTTTATTACTTCAACATACTCCTAATAGCAAAGAAGTTAATTCAAAAAAAGTCGAAGCATTTGCAACGAATCGACTCGCTCATAAACGAATATAAAGACCTTTTAGAGGCTGGTGAGTTGGCAATAACACGCTATCAATATATCCAAAACCTTGAAGATGTAGAGGTAGAAGATAAAATTCAGTATATTGATTATGCTCTTTCTCGTTGGGGAGGCTGGCGAAATATGAATACTTTGCGCAACTATCGCAAAGAATTGACATTGCCTTCGTTCCAAGTATCGATAGGAAAAGAGGTGCTTCGAGCTAATACTCCGCTCACATTTCCTGTTCTATCGCTTTGCAACATACCTTCTCTCACTATGAAGGTGTGGCGTACGAGCTTGAAAGGAGATAATGAATTGGACCCAACTGTAGATAAAGAATATGCTAAAATAAAGGCTCTTACTGAAAAAACACCATGTTATAGCGAAACAAAGAGATATGTAGGACTACCTGACTACAAGGTTATTCGAGACACTTTCAGCGTTTCTGGATTAGAACCAGGTGTGTATTTGGTGGAATATTCTACCGAAGTAAAAGGAGTTGCAACTGAAAGAGCTTTGTTATATGTAAGCAATATTTATCTACTTCAACAAGAGTTGGATAGATTTAGAAGACGCATTGTGGTGCTAAATGCTACAAGTGGAGAGCCAATAGCAGGAGCAAACGTTCGAGTTAGAATTCAAAAGTATAGCGAGAACGTGGATATTATTAAAGAATATACTTGCGACAACAAAGGAGAAGTGATTATTCAAGATAATAAAGACGGTGTATATACATACTATATCACCACTCCTACCGATAAATCTTGCACAGTATTTGGTTCTTCTGGCAATACAACGATAGGCAATAAAGGTAGAACAAAGGCTGAATATGCTATCTTTACCGATCGAAGTGTGTATCGACCTGGACAAACTTTGAATGTTTCTGTGTTGGCATATCGCAATATTAAGGGCGAGGCTGTGGAGGTACTACCCAAAGAAAAAATTACTATTTCACTTTGGAACGTAAGTGGAAAGAAGATTGAAGAGAAACAATTGGTGACAAATGAATATGGAGATGCCTCTACAACCTTTACTATTCCTACTGTAACTTTAAACGGAACATACTTCATTAGGGCTAATGACGGCTTTAAAAGAGTGGAAGTGAGCGAATATAAACGTCCTACTTTTTACACTTAGTTTTGATGAGATTACACAGAAATACGTAGAAGGTGATACCGTAAAAGTGCATGGAAAAGCAATGACTTTTTGCAGGTGTTGGGCTGCAAAAAGCACAGGTTCGCTATACAATCAAACGTCGTCCACGTTTCTTTGGCTGGTCTACTATGTGGTCAGCACAAACCTCTGTGGTAGCAAAAGATACCATACAAACGAACGAAAAAGGCGAGTTCACTATTCCAGTCCACCTCCTTTTGCCTTTAAAGAAGCGTGAAAAAGAATCTCGTTATTATTCATTCGATATCGAGACTCAGGTTACTAGCTTGGCAGGAGAAACGCAAGAAGGTTCTTTTTCTGTTCCTTTGAGCGAGCATCCAACGGTATTCTATACCACAGTTCCAGAGAAAAAATAGAGAAAAAGACTCGCTTTTGCTCACTTTAAACTATCAAAATAATGCAGGAAAGGCTATTGATGGCGTGGCAAAAGTGCAACTTGGAGCTGGAAAAGCATGGCAAACATGTGCTGTAAACAAGGCCATTGCTTTCTCTTTATCGGCTCTTTCAACAGGAAGACAACAGCTTGTGGCTATCTGTGGCAATGATACTATCAGAGAATCGTTCTTGGTTTATGATGTAAATGCTACCAAAGTGCCTGTTGATACCTTAGATTGGTTCAACCAAAGAGATTTTCTTTTCGATGCAGATCATCAGCAAGCACGAATTCAAATAGGTACATCTGCACCACAACAGCATATTGTTTACACTATAGCAACAAACGATAGTGTTATGGAACAGGGTGCTTTTGATATTAAAAATGAGGTATTTACTCATGTTGTAAACTATAAACCAGAATATAAAAATGGTATTCTTATTACTTATGCGTGGGTTAAAAACGATGTATGTTACACTCATTCGGCTTCAATAGTGCGTCCATTGCCTGATAAAAAGTTAGATGTTGCATGGAAAACGTTTAGAAATAGACTTACACCTGGGCAGAAAGAAGAATGGACTTTAACTGTTTCGAAAGATAAAAAAAGAAGATTGCAAGAGCTCAAATTCTTGCAAGTATGTACGATAAATCGCTTGATGAAATTGTTGGACATCAATTCTATTTCAATCCAGGATTGGGCTATACGCTTCCTTTTATGTCTTGGTTTGGAACAACTTACAATAGTAGTACGCTATATGGAGAGCAGCCTTTAAAACCTTTAAGTGCACCTGATTTAGTCTTTACTACATTTAATGTAGGTAGAGAAGTCACAGTTTCAAGTTATAGAAACGTAATGATTAGAGGTCGTTCTAAACTTTATTACGAAGAAACAAAGGAAATAATGCCAGGTACAACACGTGTTATGAGTGCTAAAGATATGGCTAGACCAGAGATGATGGCTGTTGTATTAGAAGGCTCTGTTGCAGGAACTCAGCTGTATGGATATCGTACTTCGGGAGAAGATAACGCCACTTCAGATGCTAATAGCAATAAAGTTGGAAACAACAAGGAGGCAAATGCGATGAATAATGCACTTGAAACACGTCGCAATTTTTGCTGAAACAGCCTTCTTCTATCCTAACATTCAGACTAATGAAGAAGGCGAAGCAAGTTTTACTTTCACTCTTCCTGAAAGCGTAACAACATGGAAAGTTCATGGCTTTTGCACACGATAAAGATATGAATTATGGTTTCTTGACCGACGAAGCAGTGGCTCAAAAGACCGTAATGATGCAGCCTAATATGCCTCGTTTCTTACGAATTGGAGACAAAGGTGTGCTTAGTTCGCAGCTATCAAATATGTCGTTGAAAGCAATTAAGGGTGTGGCTACACTCGAAGTGATAGACCCTGAAACTCAAAAGGTGCTCTATTCGCAAAATAAGAAATATGCTCTTGGAGCCCAATCAGCACAAGGTTTAGACTTTAATTTCGACACTTCGAAATGGCCTTCGTTAGTAATTATCCGCTGTGTTGCATCGGGTAAGGGCTTTAGTGATGGTGAACAACACTACGTTCCTGTTCTTTCTGATTCTGAATGGGTAACCAATAGCACCACATTTACATTGACCAAGCCACAGACAAAGGCGATCAATACCGCCTCATTGTTTGCTTCTGACGCTCAAAAGAAGCAACTAACGATTGAATATACGCAAAATCCTGCATGGTTATCGATACTTTCTTTGCCTTCAATTGCAGAGCCCAAAGATAACAATGCCATTGATATTGCTGCTGCATTGTATGCAAATATCACTGCAAGAGCTATTCTAAATGCTTCTCCAAACATTAAAAATGTATTGGAAATATGGCGTAATAATCCAACAAAAAGAATCGCCTTTAACCAGTGCTCTTGAACAAAATGCAGAGCTAAAGAGCCTTGTTCTTGCCGAAACTCCATGGGTGTTAGAGGCGGATAAGGAAACAATGCAAAGACAACAGCTCATCAATTACTTTTGATGAATCACAGATAGACTATCGCTTAAAAAAGCAAACTGATGCGCTAAAAGACCTTCAAACGTTTCAAGGAGGATTCGCTTGGTATCCCGATATGAGGTCAAATGGATATGTAACAATGGTTGTTTCTGAGCTATTAGGTCGCTTATATCAGCGTAATCTTATCGATAATGACCTCAAAATAGTATTTGATAAGGGTTTAAGATATATCGAAAGAGACTTAACAAATAGACTTAAAGAGCTTGAAGAGCTTGAAAATAGTGTTGTTGGTAAGTATAATGCCTACAATTTGTATGAAACAATAGCGCATTATCTATATGTTCATGCATTGGGTGATAGTCAAAAACAATCGTCTAAGGTTGTAAGTGATGATTATTTGTTTACCAAGATATTGCCTCGAAGCAAGGAACTAACAATATATGGCAAGGCAAAGGTGGCTTATGCGCTTTATAAAAGACGTGCTAACAATGCTCAATATCTAGCCAAAGCGAAGGAACTTCTTAATAGTATAAAAGAGTATTCGGTGTATAATGAAGAGAAAGGACGCTTCTTTAATACTTATAAAGCACCTTATTCTTGGCTCGATGGACGTGTTCCTACACAGGTTGCAGCTATCGAATTGCTTCAAACAATGGCGCAAGAAGATGAGCAAAGCATTGCTCAAATGCAACAATGGCTGGTTCAAACTTATAGAAGTTTGCGCAAACAAAGTGCTTTAAACGCAGTAGATGTGGCGTATGTGCTTGTTGGTAACAAGAAAGATGCACTGCAGTTAGAAAACTTAACACAAGCTCCAGCTATCAAAAATTAATAGTAATAAGGTTGAAACAGCAAAAAGCTTCTGCAGGCTTAGGCTATGTAAAAAGTATCTCAATTGGTGAACACTCCACCTGTGGTAACAATCGAAAAGAACGATAATACCACTTCTTGGGGAGCCGTTTATGCGCAGTTTGAGCAGAAAATAACAGACGTATCTGCTGCAACTTCGGGCTTATCTATCCGCCGAGATATATTCTTTAATGGCAAAGAAGCCAACAATGTTTCTTTCAAAAAAGGTGATAAAATAACGATAAAGATAACCATTAATGCCGATAAAGATTATAACTTTGTAGAAGTAAGCGATAAACGTGCTGCTTGTTTAGAGCCTACTTTGCAGCTAAGTGGTTATCAACAAGGCGCTTATTGTTCGATGAAGGACAATGCAACTCATTATTTCTTCGATCGCTTTAAGAAAAGGAACTCACGAGTTAACTGCAACATATTACGTTGATAAAGAAGGTACTTTCCAAAGTGGAACATGTGTTGTTCAATGCTTATATGCACCTGAATTTATTGCAAGAGATGCTGCAAAAGGTGTTTAAGGTGGTAGCTAACTAACTTGAAAAGACCTTTTAGTAGGTAAGATAAAACGATATTTACAAACAAAGAAAATAATAAAAATAGAACATAAATGAATAGAATGTGGATGATGGCAGTGGCGCTCTGCTCGTGCATGGCGATGGCCAATGCACAAGAATTAACCATTGCTAATGAAGTGACAGATATAGGACAAACAAGCTATAGAATACCAGTTGTTGCCGATTATGAGGTGACAAACACAGGAAACAAGCCCTTAGTGATCAATAATGTTGAGGTAAGTTGTGGCTGTGTAAAGGTAGATTATCCCAAACAACCAATACTACAAGGTGGTAAAGCGCATATTCGTGCCACTTTCGATGCGGCTCAATTGGGTCATTTTACCAAGCAATTGCTTGTTTATAGTAATGCCGATCCACGCCCTGCACTCCTTATTTATAAAGGTGTTGTAGTGTCTTCGGTACAAGATTTCAAAGGAACTTATGCTTCAAAGATTGGCAGTTTAGAGGCAGATCGCAACGATATAGAGTTCGATGACGTGCAGACTGGCGAATATCCACAGCAAAAAATCTTTATAAAGAATAACACAAAGAAGACAATTCAGCCCATAGCGATGCATCTACCCAATTATTTGAAGGTAGATATATCACCAACTAAGCTTGCACCAGGACAGAGTGGAGTGGTTGCAATCAGCTTAGATTCAAAACTGTTGAATACCTTTGGATTGACACAAACATCGATATTCTTAGGTATGTTTGCAGGCGATAAGGTGTCAAGTGATAAAGAAATCAGCGTAAGTGCAGTGCTTTTGCCTTCGTTTGATAAGCTTTCTGAGGCAGAACTACAACAAAGTGCGAAGTTAGAGCTATCTAATGAAGTGTTAGAACTTGGCTCTTTTGATGGTAAAAAGAAGAAAAAAGGAGAGATTGAGATAAAGAATGTTGGTCAATCGGTATTAGACATACGTTCTATTCAAATGTTTACAGCTGGTTTGCGTGTTGATTTGAGCAAGACAAAGCTTAGACCTGGCGAGGCAACAACAATGAAGATTACCGCAGATGCACAGCTATTGAAGAGTGTTAAGGCAAAACCAAGGGTTTTAATGATTACAAACGACCCCTCAAAGCCTAAAGTTATTATTACAATTAACGTAAAATGATTAATATAGAGATAGATAATGGCAGTGGATTTTGCTTTGGAGTGACCACTGCAATACGTAAAGCTGAAGAAGAACTTGCATCTGGTGAGGCGATGTACTCATTGGGAGACATTGTTCATAACGGCATGGAAGTGAACCGACTTGCTAAGAGTGGGCTCACAACTATCGATCATGAGAAGCTTAAAGAGCTTAAAAATGCAAAGGTTTTGTTGCGTGCTCATGGCGAACCACCCCAGTACTTACGAGCTAGCAAAGCAGAATAATATAGAGATTATAGATGCAACTTGCCCCGTTGTGTTGCAACTTCAAAAGCGAATTAGAAAGCAATTCGAGGAAAATCCCGATGCTCAAATTGTGATATTCGGTAAGAATGGACATGCAGAAGTGTTGGGCTTAGTTGGTCAAACAGCCAATAGAGCCATTGTGATAGAGAATTTTGAAGATGCAAAAAAACTCGATTTCAATCGTGATATCTATTTTTTTATTCGCAAACAACAAAAGAGCTTAGAAGAGTTTTTACGCATCATAAAGTATATCAAAGAGCATATTTCGAGCTCGGCAAAGTTCGATAGTTTCGACACGATATGTCGACAAGTGGCAAACAGAATGCCTAACATTGCGCTCTTTGCAGCTAAACACGACCTTATATTATTTGTGAGTGGACGCAAGAGTAGTAATGGAAAGGTGCTTTATAATCAATGTAAAAAAACATCAATCCAAATAGCTATCACATCGAGAATGCAGAGGAAATAGATCTTAAGTGGTTTGAGAATGTGAACTCGGTGGGTATCTGTGGCGCAACAAGTACGCCTAAATGGCTAATGGAAGAGTGCAGAGATTATATCAAAAAGCATTTAGAAGATCAGCAAGAAAGTAACGAATAGACGTCTATTGGCAATGTAAAAGACTTGCAAATAGTGCGCTTCTATCTAATTATAAATTATTTATTGACACATAAAAAAACAGATATTATGGAAATAGGAGATAAGATTCCAGAGATTTTTAGGACGTGATGCTAATGGTAAAGAGATAAAGTCGAGCGATTATCGTGGTAAGAAATTTGCGCTTTATTTTTATCCAAAAGATAACACACCAGGCTGTACCAGTCAGGCATGTAGCTTGAAAGAGGGTTATAACGACTTGCAAAGTGCAGGCTTAGAAGTGATTGGGGTGAGTGTAGATGATGAGAAATCGCATCAAAAAAATTCATTACAAAATACGAACTTCCTTTCCCGCTTATTGCCGATACAGATAAAAAAAGTTGGTTGAGGCTTTTTGGTGTTTGGGGTGAGAAAAAAAGATGTATGGTAGAACCTATTTTGGTACCTATCGCACCACATTTATTATTGATGAAGAGGGTAAGGTAGAGCATATCATTACTCCAAAGAGCATTAAAGTGAAAAGAGCATGCTGCTCAATTGCTTAAATTAGTGAAGTGATATTTTTTTAGATATACTTTGTGGTTGATTGACGGCTACAAAGATATGAATTTGTAAAAGCATTGTTTTTGAAGATCAAAAGCAATGCTTTTTTTGCATGTAATAGTATTGCTTTTACCTCTTAATAGCAATGCAATTATATTCAGACAGAAATACAATTAAAAAAGAAAGAGTGATGTTGTTAGATACTAAAAATCAATAAAGCCTCCATTAAAAAGTGGAGGCTTTATTGGTATGATGATATGTAAATATGAATTATTTCTCTTGTTTTTTTATCGAATATTTGTTCGAGTGTTTTTGACCGAAGAAGCAAAGTCTTTGTCTGTTTTAATTCTCTTTTCAACTTGGTTACAGCTGTGAATTACAGTTGCATGGTCACGTCCTCCGATAAGTCTTCCTATTCTTGATACCGACATATTGGTGTATTTTTTTGAGCTAAATACATTGCCACTTGTCGTGCAACAACAAAGTCATGCTTTCTACTTCTACTACCAATTGCTGCAGATGAAACATCAAATTGTTTGCAAACGGCATCGATAATCTCTTCCGTAGTGATTGCCTTATCGTCTATCTTAACCAGCTTTTTTTGATTCTTTCTTCAGCGAAAGCAATGTCGATTTCACGTCCAAGATTGATACTAAAAGCATATAGTGTGTTGATAACTCCTTCGAGATAGCGTACGCTTCCGTTTGCTCTTTCTGCGATATACCGTATCACATCTTCAGGAATATTTAAGCCATCACGTATCACTTTGCTTTTCAAAATGTCAATACACAATTGAATATTAGGCTTTCCAAGCTCTTCAACAACACCCCAAACGAATCGAGTTAAGAGGCGTTCTTCCATTCCTTCCAACTCAGCAGGGTGGTCTATCGCACGCAAGTATGATGCGTTTTCCGTTTCTAAAGAGGTGATTGAAGATATAGAAGAAGGTTTCTAAAGTCTTCTTTTTGCCTGCCCATGATTGAATGTCGTCAACAATTAGCACATCAATACTTTGATAGAAGTGCATAAAGTCGTTGATCTTATTGGTATATTGGGCACTGGTGTACTGCACTTCAAAGTCCTTTGCACTTACATACAGCACCTTTTTGTTTTCGTATAGCTTTGCTATTCTTAAGCCTATGGCGTTGATTAAGTGGGTTTTTCCGCAGCCCGAAGGACCGAAAAGGAACATTGGATTGAACTGACGGCGTGTGGGATGCTCGGCAATAGATAATGACACAGAGAGTGCCACTGCATTACTTTCACCTCGGATGAAGCTATCAAAGGTATAATGGTTATCTAAATAATTGCGCCAAGGCTCTTTCTTAGAACCCTCTTGAGTGCTACCTGAATTTTGATAGCTACTGTTTCCTGCATTAGTACTATCGTTATAAAATTGCTCTCCTGCTTGGTTGTTGGCAGCAAGAGGCTGTCTTTCCATAGAAATACTATATTTTAGCTTCACGCTAGAACCAAAAATGTCTCGCAATGCATTCGCAAGAAGATGCATATAATGCTCTTCTATATAGTCACGAGCCATTTCGCTGGGCACTTGAAGAATAACACAATTCTGTTGTTCTACATACGAATGTAGTTGAATTGTGCTGAACCAAGTGTTGTATTGCTTCTCTGGCAAGTGAACACGAATCTGCTTAAGACATTCTTCCCATAATGAATTGGGGGATGGTTTCATTTTTCTTTGATTTCTATCGATGGTTAAATAGGACCCAATGAGGTGTTCTTTGGGAATGCAAAAATTACGCATTTTATTTATAACCCACAATGTTTTTATATAGTTATTATTCTTAATCAAGAGTATAAATGAAAAAGGACAACTCATAAACTGTGTTATTTTTATGAAGTTGTCCCTAACTATTTTGCTTGTGATAGTTTGTCTATTTGTCTTTTCTTCCAAAGATACTGAAATGAACATAACGCTTAGGATGCTTGCGAAGGTCGATCATTAACGAGTCGGCATTTTGCATTGTAGCGTTTAAGTTGTTGTATAAATTTTGGTCGTTCATTAGCAATCCGAGTGAACCATTGTTGCTATTGAGCTTGTTGGTGAATTCTTGTAGGCTTGCAATGGTATTGTCTACCTTCGACATTGTTGAAGTTATATCAATCGAAGCCATGTTGCCTGTAAGCGTATTCACGTTGTCTAATGTCTTATTAGCTTTGCTAATTGTTCCAGGAACTTGTCTATTGAGAGTAGCCAACAATGAGTTGAGCTCTTTAGTAGATGTAGTTAAGTTGGCAGTAATGCCCTCAACGTTTTGTAAAGAGTTGTTGATTGCAGGGTTTGCAAGTAGGGTATTGATGCTTGCCATGATCGAATCGAGCTTAGGAAGCATCTTTTCTATGGTTGGAATCATTGCTGACATCTTGCCCATAGCACCGTTGTTGAGGCTACCTTCAATGAGTCCGTCATGTGGAAGCACCTTTGTAATGTCTTTAGCAAGTACTAAGTTCACCTTAACATTGCCCAACATATCGCTCTCAATCTCTGCGGTTGTACCCTCAGGAACAGGCATGTCGTTGTTCAACTCAATCTTTACACGTGGCTTGCGTTGTGCTGTATAGTCGTAATCGATACCTGTTACAACTCCAACTTTAAAGCCATTGGCATAAATAGGACTTGAAGCTGACACGCCACTAAGGTCATCGAACTCTATATAATAAGTATTATTGTTTCCAAAGAAAGATAATCCTTTTAAGAAACTCATACCGAAAAATAAGGCAACCACACCTACAATTGCTACTAAAGCAATCTTTATTTCTTTTGTTATTAAGCTCATTCTATTGTTATTCCTTTATTTATTGTTATTATTAAACTCTGTTATTGCTTCGTTAATGTTCATTCTTTTATTGTTTTTTTGAATGCGATAATGAAAGCCTGTGGAAATCTACTTGACAAACTTTTGCGCAACTCATAGATCTCATTATAATTGGTTGAAGCACCATAGGTGTATTTATATAAATTGTCTTCCTGATACGTATCGTATCCAGAAAGACCTTTAAAATGACCATCTTGCATGCGAAGTGGTTTGCTACTTGCCATCAATTGTACCTTAAAAAAACGGGTCGAGCGTTGGCTGGGTCGTCTGCTCTTACCATTGAAGAGTCGGGTAGAACCTCGTCACTTCGTGGTGTATTCACAGGAATAGTGACCGTTGCCATATCGCTACTGCTATTCTTTATTGGTGTATATTCTTGCGGGAAAGCACTCGGAACGGGTATTTCTTCAGCCTTATCTTTCTTATATGGCACCACAATCTTTTTGTCGTACTTATTCTTATAAGCTAAAAAAATGCTTTGTATAAGCCATTCGCAATGTTGTCAACTGTGGTCGAAGAGTTGAGCGATTGCTCTTCATCTGGAGTCGTGATGAAGCCTAATTCCACCAAACAGCTAGGCATTGAGGTCTCTCTTAACACAAGGAAGCCAGCTTGATGTACACCTTTATCAACTCGATTAGCGGTAGTACACACATTACGTTGAATGAGTTTAGCCAGCTCTACGCTCTTTGTCATGTTCTGTCCTTGTATCAATTCGAACATAATATAGCTTTCTGACGAGCGAGGATCAAAGCCTTGGTAAGTTTGTTTATAGTCTTTTTCAACCAAAATAACCGAGTTTTCTCTCTTAGCCACATCCAAATTATCAGATGCTCTGTGCATTCCTAGGGTGTAAGTCTCGAATCCTCGTACTATTCTTCCAGCAGGAAGAGCATTCGTATGCACTGAAATAAAGAGGTCAGCCTTATTCCTATTGGCTATATTGGCACGTTCAATAAGAGAAATGAACACGTCGGTTTTACGAGTATAGATGACCTTTACCTCGGGACAATTGCGTTCAACATACTTTCCGAAGGCCAGAGCTACGGTCAAGTTGATGTCCTTCTCCTTTGAAAAAGCACCTGCGGCACCTGTATCTTTGCCTCCATGTCCAGGGTCAATAACAAGTGTAAAGGCCTTGTTTGCAGCCATCATAGAAACCGCAAATAATGATGTTATAATGAAAAAGAAAAAAATCTTTTCTTCAGCATATTTATCTTCTTTATCCTACAAAATTAACGAAAAACCCTATAATTCAAAATGGTTTTCTATTACATTTTATCATTTATTAAGTGCAATTCTACACTTGCTCCACTACAATCTGCACCCATAGGAGGGTTTAGTTTGGTGATAGATATTTTCAAATCATTGATATTTTCAAACGCTTTGAATAGCTCTTTAGCGATATTTCCTGCCACCTTTTCAATTAGATCGCATTTTACGTGCATCGTTTTTTTGATGATATCAAACACCTCAGCATAGCTAATTGTGTCGTTTAAGTTATCGCTTTCGATGGCTTTCGATAAGTCGATAGCAATTGAAAGGTTGATGATATAATCGTTTCCCACGACCTTTTTCTTGAGGAAGTACGCCGTGATAGCCTTTTAAGCGAATATCTTTTAAGTGAATGAAACTTTGTAGAAGCTGCATTATTATTGATTATAAAGGGTAAACTTATTGTTCTTCAGTGTTCAAGATAGTACCACATTGCTTACAAACAAGGTGATTATCCTCATATATAAAAGTTGTGTTCTCCACATTCACTACATGTCTGTTCGGGTTCAACAGCACCATTAGAGATGTATTTCTTCAGTGCTCTTTCAACACCATTCGTCCATGTATTGATACTTTCGTCTTTGAGTTGAAGCGATCCAACCAACTTAATTACATGCTCAATAGGCATTCTATAACGCAAAAACACCAGAGATAAGCTTAGCATAATTCCAGTATTCTGGGTTGAATTTTTCGCTCAATCCTTCCACAGTCGTTTTGTAACCACGTTTGTTTTCAAATTGAAAATCGTAGCGACTGGGGGCATTTGTAAACGAATGTTTGATGATTTTGCCTTTTAATACGCTCTTAGGTAGAACAATTCCCTCATCATCATCTTGCAAACCAGTAAAAGATTTCGTAGGGATATCCGTTCAATAATCCAACGAAAGCCACCCATTTTTTTCTTTGTTATTTTGAAAGCGAACCACATCGCATTCCAATTCTTTTGGACGATTAGGAATCACTTGTGCCATGAAAATGGTAGACGAGTCGCCGTTCAAATCCTTTCCACTTTTGTGCGTCCTTGCTCTTGTCTTTGTCGAAAAAGAACAGTCGTCCCGTTAGCCGAAAGATGTTGAAGAATTTTCTCATAGCTGTTGTGTTGCTCTCCGAAATACGCCTTTTTTTAGAATGATGTTCAAACCTACTTGGCGAATCATTCCATTGAGTGATAACATCAGCAATAGCGAGTTCTTCCTTCAGTTGAGTTCCACTTGCCGACAAACAAGGTACAACAGAAATGATACTTGCATTGCGCAAGCTAAAATACATTCTTAGTTGTAGTATTGCAGCCGTTGCTCAATTCCAAATCTTTTAAGATGTTACATTGACGTTCAATGTTAGCTTCGAGCAGTTGAGCAGAGCCTCTTTCTTGAGCCATTTGCAAGTTGTTGACATACAGCGAACCCGCAAATGCCTTTAAAACGCTGAGTGTTGCCGCTCTAAGTTCTTCGATATTGTTTCCGTGGTAAAAGCATTTTCACCACCTCATTATAATCTTGAAGGTTTAGAGCTACACCTCTATAAGTCTTTAAATTCAAAAGACGTGTTTCAAAGAAAGAGCGTTCTTCAGGCGATAAGCTATCGTTCTGAAGATGCAATTCTATTGCTTCAATGGCACAGTCAACCATGTTGTCGAGCAGATGAAGAACCTTTAAAGTTTTTTCTTTCAATCTGTTCGTGTCAATTCCAGCCATTCCATCGTCATCAATAGCAATACATTCGTTTATTTTGATCGAAGCTTTGATGGTGAAGAGTGGGGCAGAAACGTTGCAATGAGGTTGATATTGTAGCTCACCCGACAAAAGTTTAGTCAGTTCAGTGCTTAATATCAAGGCGTTATCTCCATCGAGTAGCTCTTCAAAAGCATTTTTTTCGATGCTTTGCGAATAGCCCTTTTCAATGTTCATTAAACGTTCTGTAAGTCCTTTGACATGTGAAATATATTGTGCCATAAACGCTTTCTATTGAACAAGTCTTTGCTTGTATGTTGTTTAATCAATGCAAATCTACTATATTTTTTTCACAAATCGTTCTATTTAGGCTATTCTTTGTGTATATCAAGTATTCACTTCAACTTTAAATTCAAACCTTTTTGGTGTTGTTTTTGATAATTATCGCTATCTTTGTAGGAGATTAAAAAAACACTGAGAGATGACAAGTTTAAATAATAGAAAAACCATTCGAAAATATCAAGATAAAGAGGTTTCAAGCGACCTTTTGAATTATCTTTTGAGCGTTTCAGAATGCACTCAAACAATGGGAAACCTGCAGTTGTATAGCGTTGTGTCAACAACCAATGCCGAAAAACAAGGCTCGTTTGGCTCCAGCTCACTTCAATCAGCCAATGGTTACACAAGCTCCTGTGGTGCTAACGTTTTTGTGCAGACTTCAATAGAACAACGCAATGGGCACTTCATCGCAAAGGAAATCCAGGATACAACAATTTCCTTTCGTTCCTAAATGCAGTGTCCGACACCTTGCTCTATTGCCAAACCTTTTGCAATATGGCAGAGGCTCAAGGCTTAGGCTGTTGCTATTTGGGTACAACGCTTTACAATCCCGAGCCAATTATCGACGTTTTAAATCTACCCGCTTTGGTAATGCCCTGTTGCAACCATCACACTTGGTTGGCCCGATGAATGTCCTGAGTTGTCAGATCGATTGCCATTGAAGAGTATTTTGCACGAAGAAACCTATCAACAATACACTCCAGAGGCGATAGACAAATATTATTGTCCAAAAGAAGATCTTGAAGTGAATAAGAACTTTGTAGAGATCAATAAGAAAGAGACCCTCGCTCAGGTGTTTACCGATGTGAGATACACCAAAGAAGGTAACGAAGTGTTCTCCAAAAACTTGTTGAATGCCTTAGTGCGACAAAAGTTTTTAAGCGAGAAAGAATTGAAAGAATTATTTTAAATCGATATAGAAAAGATGAAGGTAGGTATTATTGTTGCGATGGATAAAGAGTTTGCGCAACTTAAAACGCTGTTAACCGACAGCAAAGAAGAGCAACATGGCAACAAAACATTTGTGTTAGGACAACTCGGACCACACCAATTAATATTACAACAATGTGGGATTGGAAAGGTAAACAGTGCAATAGGAACAGTTGAAATGATTCATGCTTACAACCCAGAACTCATTATTTCTACAGGAGTTGCAGGTGGAGCAGATGTCAATTTAAATGTAACTGAAGTGGTGGTGAGCACCGCTTGTTGTTATCATGATGTCTATTGTGGTAGCGAGTGTGCGCCAGGTCAGGTCTTAGGACAGCCACAACGTTTCGACACTCCAAGCTCTTTGCATCAAAAAGCCACAGAAATGAAGTCTAAAACACCAGTTCATAGCGGTCTAATTGTAACAGGAGATTGGTTTGTAGACAGCAAAGAAAAGATGCAAAGTATATTAAATGAATTCCCCGAAGCAAAGGCCGTGGATATGGAAAGCGCATCAATAGCTCACACATGCCATGCTTATAACATTCCATTTGTATCGTTCCGAATTATCAGCGACATACCTTTAAAAGACACAGACGCATCTCAATACTTCGATTTTTGGGAACGTTTGGCTAATGGATCTTTTGAAGTTACCAAGCAATTCTTATTGAGCTTATAACTTGCAGAGGCTTTCATGCTTCTCAAACGATATTTACAAGAAACCAAAAAAGCAATGCTTTAAATCATTAAGGCATTGCTTTTTTATATCCTCATATCCTTTAAACTTCTTAAAGGACACGCATAGTCAAACGAATATCTGTTTGTCGAATTCTTTTCCTTTTAGAATTGGAAATAAATAAATGGCTGAATGTCGCTGCTCTTGATTTGAATAACCATATAGATCACCGACACAATGAGCAGAGCTTGTATCACAACGTTAGTCTTTCCAATTGCGGTTATGCAGCCTTCTTGCCACTTGTTGGGCACAAAGTGCGTAACATAGCCAAAAGAGCATCAATGCAAATACATATTTATATCCTTCGAATATTTGTGGAAGAAGTTCAATGTGGAATGATGTAAATATTCTGTTGAGCATCAATAAGCTGGCGTCGAACGATGTATTTCTAAAGAACAACCAAGCAAAGCACACAAAAATTAAAGGTCACAAAGATAGCCCCTAAACGTTTCAAATCCAGTGCTCTTATATTTCGCATTGTGATGCAACACCTCACTTCTATAATACTTATGAATAGCAAGAGCCACACCATGCAATCCTCCCCACACCACAAAAATTCATACTTGCGCCATGCCATAAAACCACCAAGAAGCATGGTGATAATAAGGTTTATATATTGTCTAACCTTTCCTTTTCTATTTCCTCCGAACGAAATATAGATGTAATCACGAATCCAAGTCGATAAGCTGATGTGCCAACGACGCCAAAAGTCGGTGATACTAACACTCGAATAGGGGGCATTAAAGTTCATAGGGAAGTGGAAACCCAATAAAAGTGCAATACCAATAGCCATATCCGAGTAGCCAGAAAAATCGCAATAGATTTGCATTGCGTAGCCATAAATACCTAAAAGGTTTTCAAGTCCGCTGTAAAGACTGGGATTCTCAAAAATACGCTCAACAAAGTTCACGCTGATATAATCGCTGATCACCGCCTTTTTAAATAGACCTATCATGATAAAATACACACCTCTTGCAAACATTTCGTTTGTAATGGTAAGCGGTTGACGTATTTGTGGAGCAAAGTCAGATGCTCTAACGATAGGACCCGCAACAAGTTGAGGGAAGAACGACACGTAGAAAGCGTAGTCTAAGATACTTGGAAGTGGCTTCAAGTCACCACGATAAACATCAATAGTGTAGCTCAAACTTTGGAAAGTAAAGAAGCTTATGCCCACAGGAAGAAAGATATCCCATGGCTGAAAGTTGTTTCCAATGATGCTACTTAGCATACTCCCAAAGAAATTCGCATATTTAAAGTAGCCCAAAAGTCCCAAGTCCACCACCAAACTCAAGGTCACAAGGAGTTTACCCAACATCCTATTTTCTTTATAGCGATAAATCGTGTGAGCAATGAGATAGTCGGTAAAGGTTACAAACGCCAATAGGCAGAAGTAAAAACCACTACTCTTATAGTAGAAATAGTAGCTAAATGCAGTCACAAAGAGCAAACGTGCAGTAAGCTTTCTTTGCAAACACATATAAACAAAGCTGAAACCTAAGAATAAAAACAGAAAAAGCCCACTCGAAAAAATCATGGGTTCCTTTGCATTATAGCTCAGAACGTGTAATAAATCTTTTATCATTGTCTTTCTAAGGCTTTACGTTTGTTATAATTCTTCAAACCCTCTTGGAACGAAGGGAAAATCTTTTTTGCCACCACTTTACCACCTCCGAAGCTGATATGTGTATAATCTTTGTTTGCCATGTTGCGTTCCACCAATTCACTAACACTGCCTTCGCCACCCATAGCCTCAAAGAAGTTAAGGAAACTTACCTTTGTGTCGGCTGCAAGTTGCTGTTGCAATCCCACAAGTTGTTTCACCTCAGGCAAAGTTTTAATTCCTTCTGCGGTGCGTTGGTCACGATCAGGCACACTCATAACAAGTATCGCAGTGCGTGGAAACGCAGCCTTTAGGTGCTCAATCACTGTCTTCATGCGGTTGGTATAACCCTTCATCACCACCAGTTTGTTGCCTTTTACGGCAATGTTCAAGCCAAAGTGCAAAACAATAAGGTCGTAGGGGCGAACAGAATTAAATTCTTTCAAACGGTTTACGGGTATGTCTGCGATAGTAAGACCAGTCGAACCACGCATACTAAAGTTATCTAATATCACGCCATTGTTGCTCTCAAGAGCCATACCAAAGATAGAAGTACCCGAGCCAACATTGTTAAATGTATAAGAAACGCTTTGCGTAGAGTCCTTCACCTCAAAGCTTTGCACACCACTCTTAGCTGTAAAAGCCTTGTTGCCGCTTTTGTTATTGCTTAAAGCATATTGAATATTTACGCTCGAAGGAGTGTAGAAGAAGAGCGAAGTATTGGTCCATTTAGAGCTATGAGGATAGAATTTAGTTCCGTCAGTCTTTACTTTAGCTCCCGAAGAAGGAATAAAATAACGCTCACTTATGCCTTGTTGGTTCTTGTCGAAAGGCTTTTTAGCTGCAACATACTCTCTCATACCGTTCGATTGTTGACGAATAGAACGACGAGAGCTGATAATTGCCGAGCCACAGTCAACCCAACCAACTCCGTTTCCGCCATAAGTAGATTGAAAAAGCTCACGCAAATCGCAGGTCATAATGTCACCTTCGATATACGAGTCGCCATAATAAGCAATACGAACAGGGCGTTTCAGCTTCTTCACATTAGCCAGTTGTTCATAGAAAAAGTCCATACTTCCAGTGTTCCCTTCGGCATAATCCACGATAGGTTGAACGCCTTTCGACCATGTTTCCTTAAATTGTATGGTCTTTCCGCTATTGGTTTTAGCGATAACAGGTTTGGGAGCTTTCGTCGTTGGAATAACTTCAATGTTGTTTTCTTCAGGCTCTGAAATCACAGAACTTAAGATTTGAACAGGTCGAAGTTGAATGTTTCCAATCGAAAGAATAGGGAGTTGATACATCATCAATAACACAAAGACGATGATTCCCATCAATACAAAAGTGCGAGTAGGACTATTGTTCATATTATTCTTTAATCTTTTTCTTCTTCTTAAATATTCTTTTTGCAAACCCACTTTCTATATTGTTTCAATCAAGTGTTGCACTATATAAATAAGGTAGGTACCAAAAATTGTAGGCGCAAAGGTAGCATAAAAAGAACAAAAGTACCAAGCCTTAGAAGGTATTTTTTAGATAGTTAAGGTATAAAGAAATAAAAAGAAATGCATATCTTGCCGTTAATCAAGGATTAAACAAACAAGACATGCATTTAAACACTAACCAATTAACCAAAAAAATTACTATTTGTTCGAGAAAAATCAACTCGTCCTCATTGGCGTCAATCAATATAGGTTTATCTCTTAACACCGCTTCAGATAGAATCTTTTTAGATAAGTCATTCAACACATAACGTTGTATTGCACGTTTCACAGGGCGTGCTCCAAACTCAGGGATCGTAGCCCACTTCAGTTAAGAAGTCAACAGCTTTACTTGTCCATTGCAAGTCAAATCCTTGAGCAGTAAGCATTTTCTTCACCGAGTTAAGTTGTAATTCAACCACTTGTGCAATCTCCTTCTTATTCAAAGGCAAGAACATTATGGTTTCATCAATACGATTTAAGAATTCAGGACGAATAGTCTTTTTCAACATCTCCATCACTTCATATTTCGTATCAACAATCACTTCCTCTCTATTTTCATCGTTTATGGTAGCCATCTTTTTGTTGAATAAGATTGCTTCCCATGTTAGATGTCATAATGATGATAGTGTTTTTGAAGTTCACTGTGCGTCCTTTGTTGTCGGTAAGTCTACCATCATCTAACACTTGTAGTAAGATGTTGAACACATCAGGATGCGCCTTTTCAATCTCATCGAATAGCACCACGCTGTAAGGTTTGCGTCTAACAGCTTCAGTAAGCTGTCCACCTTCATCATAACCCACATATCCTGGGGGTGCACCGATAAGTCTTGACACACTAAACTTCTCTTGATACTCACTCATGTCGATACGAGTTAGCATCGTTTCATCATTAAAGAGATATTCAGCAAGAGCCTTTGCCAACTCAGTTTTACCCACTCCAGTGGTTCCTAAGAAGATAAATGAGGCAATAGGACGCTTTGGATCTTGCATACCTGCACGACTTCTGCGCACAGCATCACTAACAGCAGTGATCGCTTCCTCTTGACCTATCACACGATGGTGAAGCTCTTCTTCCAAATGCAATAGCTTTTCACGTTCACTTTGAAGCATCTTTGTAACAGGAATGCCTGTCCAACGGCTCACAACCTCAGCAATATCGTCGGCTGTAACCTCTTCTCTCACCATTCCTTCGGCTCCTTGTGTCTCGCTAAGCTGTTGCTTAATGGTTTCAATCTCTTGTTGAAGTGTTTTAATCTTGCCATATCTAATTTCAGCAACACGTTCGTATTTGCCTTCACGTTCAGCTCTGTCAGCTTCAAATTTAAGCTGTTCAATCTCTTGTTTCAATTGTTGAATCTTATTCACAAGAGCCTTTTTCGCCTTCCCATTTAGCTCTAAACGAATGTTCTTGCTCACGAAGATCGGCAATTTCCTTATCTAATAGAGCGATTTTAGGCTCGTCGTTTTTCACGCTTAATAGCCTCTCTTTCAATCTCTAATTGTTTTAATCTACGAGAAATCTCATCGAGTTCTTCGGGCACAGAGTCACGTTCCATACGCAGTTTAGCAGCAGCTTCGTCCATAAGGTCGATAGCTTTGTCGGGTAAGAAACGATCAGATATATAGCGTTCGCTCAATTTTCACGGCAGCAATACATGCATCGTCTTGTATTCTTACCTTGTGATGGTTCTCGTATCTCTCTTTAATACCACGCAAAAATAGATATTGCGTCCATCTCATCGGGCTCTTCTACCAACACAGTTTGGAATCTTCTTTCAAGTGCTTTGTCCTTTTCAAAGTACTTTTGATATTCGTTCAGTGTTGTAGCACCAATGGCTCTCAATTCTCCACGAGCAAGAGCTGGCTTCAAAATGTTGGCTGCGTCCATTGCACCTTCACCGCCTCCAGCACCCACAAGAGTGTGAATTTCGTCGATAAACAATATAATGTCGCCGTTAGAGTTGGTTACTTCTTTCACAACTCCCTTCAAACGCTCTTCAAACTCACCCTTATATTTGGCACCAGCCACAAGAGCTCCCATGTCAAGTGAATACACTTGCTTGTTTTTTAGGTTCTCAGGAACGTCTCCACGCACAATTCTTTCAGCCAAACCCTCGATAATTGCAGTCTTACCAGTACCTGGTTCACCAATTAATATAGGGTTATTCTTGGTTCTACGAGATAGAATTTGAAGCACTCTTCTTATCTCTTCGTCACGTCCAATCACTGGGATCGAGCTTACCATTGCGAGCATCTTCTACCAAGTTTTTTTAGCATATTTGCTTAGTGCTTGATAGTTTTCGTCGCCGCTTTGACTTTGCACCTTTTCGCCTTTTCTTAGCTCTAAGATAGCCGCTTTCAAGTCTTTCTCGGTAATACCAGCATCTTTCAAAATTCTACTTGCCGAGCTTTGCACAGCTAAAAGAGCTAATAACAAAGGCTCAACAGCCACGAACTCATCGCCCAACTCTTTGGCAATATCTTCTGCTTTTTAATAGAATTTGATTGCAAGAAGTGCTTAAGTAAGGATCACCGCCTTGCACTTTAGGGTTGATGTTGTAATTCTGCGTCTGTCAAATTGACAATATGAGCAGCGTTTACACCTAATTTTTTTGAAATACAAAGTTGGTGATGTCGCCAGCTTTTTCAATAATAGCTTTGAGCAAATGAATTGGCTCAATACTTTGTTGTGCGTTTCTTTGAGCAATGTTAACTGCTTCTTGTATAACGCCTTTGAGCTTTGATTGTATATTTCTCTAATGTCATATTTATTTCCTTTCTTTTTATCGTTTTCTACGCATAATTATACAAGTTTTGTACCAATGAGGCAGTGCTGACAAAATGGCAGATATATTTTAGCGTTTTATAAACATTGGTATTGCGTTGCACCCTCATAGCGGTTGAAAATGGGTGCATGTTGGTTGGCATCAACATGCAGTGCTTTGTTATATTAATAAGGTGTAAATTATGTAATTACAATGCTTTTTTTGTAACTTTGTCCGCTAAAGAATTGAAATGTAAGATATGAACGAACAACAGCAACAACAATCGCTTTCTATCAACGTACAAGAGAAAGCTAACCTCATTTGGGCCATTGCCGACAAGCTTGTTGGGCACTATAAGCCACACGAATATGGTAATGTCATCTTGCCAATGTGTGTCATTAAGCGTTTTCACGACACCCTAAAAACCTTATAAAAAGCAAACCGAAGCACTGCAAAAGCAGTATAAAGAGGTGGTGAAACAAATGCAAGAGAACGACCCCAACAATGCCGCTGCTGTTGAAGACGAACAAATTAAATCGGTTATTGCTTCTCAATTGCATTTGCAGTTTTGCAATGTTTCGGGCTTAGACTTTGCCGCTTTAACAGCAGAGCCTAAGCAGATAGAAGAAAATTTCAATGCTTATCTCCGTGGCTTTTCTAAAGAAGTGCGCCTCATTCTCGATAATTTTGGTTTTAACCGAGAAATAGAAAAGCTGGCAAACCGCAATCTTTTGTATGAAATTATCAAGGCTTTCGACACCGATAAGGGCGACTTGTCTCCCGAAAAGATATCAAGTGTCGAAATGGGATATATCTTTGAAGAGCTTATTCGCAAGTTTTCTGAAAGTTTCGACGATCAAGCAGGGTCGCACTTCACCGCTCGAGACATTATATACCTTATGGCAGACCTCCTTGTTCACAATCAAATAGATGAGTTAAAGCAACAAGGTAAGTTCCTTTCTATATACGATATGACCATGGGAACAAGTCAGATGTTGGCTTGTTTAGATGAAAAAGCTAAAAGCAAATAAACAGCTCTGTCGATGTAAAAGCCTACGGACAAGAGCTCAACGAGCAAACATACGCCATTGCTTTGGCCGATATGTTGATTAAAGGGGGCGATGTTTCGAACTTTAAATTAGGCAATACGCTCAGCGACGACCAGCTTTCAGACTACACTTTCAATTACATTATCTCTAATCCTCCATTTGGAATAGAGTGGAAAACGGCACAAGACGAGGTGTTTGCCGAGCACAATATGGGCGAAAGAGGACGCTTTGCGCCTGGCTTACCCGCACAAGGCGACGGACAATTGCTCTTTATGTTGAACGGAGTAGCAAAGCTCGATAAAGACAATGGACGCATGGCTATCATTCAAAATGGCTCGAGTTTGTTTAAAGGAGATGCCACAAGTGGAGAGAGTAACATTAGAGGTTATTTGTTAGAGAACGACTATCTCGAAGCCATTGTGCAACTTCCCAACGATCTTTTCTATAACACTGGCATTGCAACCTATGTTTGGTTGGTAACCAAAACAAAAGCCATCGAACCGCAAAGGCAAGGTGCAATTGATTGATGCAAGCAAGTGTTTCGAAAAAAAGACGCAAGTCGTTAGGTAGCAAAAAGGGTAGACATTAGCGAGCAATGCAGGCAAGTTATTGTGCAAGCTTACAGCGAGTTTACCAACAAAAAGCTATGGTTCTGAAGCCAGCAACACTTTGGTAGAAAGCAAAGTGTTCGATAACGATTATTTTAAATACCGCAAACTGTCTATTCAACAGCCCCTTCGTTGTTGGTATTATGCCAATAAGCAAGTAGAACTATCTGCGTTGAAAGACAAAGACAGAGCCTATATCGAAACCATATTGCCCCTTTATAGCACCATGTTTAGTGGCGAACGCATGAGCGATAGCGACTTTTTTGCTTGCCTCAAGGCGCACCAAATCAAAAGCCACTCAAGCGCAAATAAAACTCATTCACACCGTGTTGGGCACCAAAGATGCCAGCGCACCCGCTGCATTGGCAAAGCCTTTAGACCCTAAGTGCACTGAGTTGGTGGCAGACAGCAGTTTGAGCGACACCGAAACCATTCCTTTTCAAATCAACACCGAAGCCTATCTGCAAGCCAATGTGGCACCTTTTGCGCCCGACTTTTGGGTAGATGGCGAGCCAAAGATTGGTTATGAAATACCTTTCACTCGTGAGTTCTATCGCTACGAGCAACCCCAAAGCAGCGAAACCATATATAAAGAGTTGCAACAACTTGAAGAACAAGAGTTGCAGTTGATGCGCAGAATAATGAACTAAGCTAAATAATTGAATAGCAGTTGTTTATTGTTCGCAAGGCAAAAGCATGCCTATTGTGCTCTAATAGCAATGATATTGCAACATAATAGCAGTGCTTTTGCAAGCTAAAAAGACCGCTTTTGCAAAGCAAGTGGAACCCAACTAAAAAACAAACCCAGAATAATGAGTAGGAACCTACAAACAATTCATATATCGTTCAACACCTTTTTGCCCCGTGTTAGCTATAACAATGCGGTGCCCTCTATGTCGTTTTTTTCTATTTAAAAGGGAGGGAGTGAAATGAAAAAGTGTAAACCAATATGTTATGAAAGATAGCGGTGTGCAATGGATTGGGCAAGTTCCTAAGCATTGGGAGGTGTGCCGTGTGAAGGATTTATTTATGCTAACAACGGGAGGAACACCTAAAGATTTTGACCAATTAAATGATGAAGAAGAAACAATAGATTGGTATACTCCTATTGATATAAAAAGAGGATGCTAATGAATTATTTACTTCAAAACGTAAATTATCATTGACTTTATCTCAAAAAGAATAATATAAGAATTTTTCCCTGCTCATAGCCTTTTGTTTTCAGGAATTGGTAATGTTGGTAAGATTGGCTATCTTAATAATAGTGGATATGCAAATCAGCAGCTAACAGCATTGATGCCTAAGCGAGGTTATAGTAAATATTATTATTACTTTTTTTGGCTGCTTTTAAAGACCCAATTAAAGACAATGCTTTTTATACAGTCGTTCCGATTGTAAATAACTCTTATATCTCTGCAATACCAATTGCATTCCCCCTCTCACCGAACAGCGTGCCATAGCCGACTGGCTCGACGCTAAATGCGCAGACATAGACGCTGCTATTGAACTGCAACAAAGAATGATCGACAAACTGAAAGCATATAAAACGGCGGTCATTCACCAAGCCGTTACAAAAGGATTAGATAAAAAAATGCTAACCTTAAAGATAGTGGCGTGCAATGGATTGGAGAAGTTCCTGAGCATTGGGAGGTGTGCCATTTAGGAAGTATTTTTAAAGAAAATGTTAGATTAAATACTGAAGAAAAAGGAAACAAATGCGTTGCAATTTAGATTAGGAGAGATTATCTCTAAAAAGTAAAGGAAATAGTAAATATATTCCAATTTCATTATCGGGTTATAATATTGTTGAACCAAATGTAATCATGATAAATGGTTTAAATCTCTCTTTTGATTTCATATCACAACGTGTTGCATTAGTAAAAAGAACGTGGAGTAATAACATCTACTTATATTGCAATAGCCCCTTCTTGTTATATAGAAGATGAAAATACAACAAGTAGATATGCTTGTTATTTGCTAAAAGCCTATGATACTTGTAAAGTATTGCACTCGATGGGACGTGGGTTGCGTGCAACGTTATCTTATTCTACATTATCTAAAATGCCTATTTTGCTTCCCCTCTTACCGAACAGCGTGCTATTGCCGACTGGCTTGATGCTAAATGTGCAGACATAGACGCAACAATTGCATTAAAAGAACAGAAACAAGAGAAACTGAAAGCATATAAAAAGACTATCATTTTTGAGTATGTCACAGGCAAAAAGCAAGTGGCTAACATCAACAAACAACTATAACTAACAAGACAATGGATACTAACAATATAACAGAAAAAGAGTTCGAGGATGCCGTTGAACGCCTGCTTATATCGAAGGGAGGCTATAAATCTGCCAAACCAGCAGACTATAACAAAAAGAAAGCCTTGTTTTTTTCGACACGCTCATCAGCTTTATTCAAACTACACAAGAACAGCAATGGAACAGCTTTGTGAAAGCTTATGGCAGTAGAGCAGAGCAAGAATTCTTTTCTATCTTCGACAAAGCAACTCGAGAAAAAGGTATTCTTCATGTTCTAAAAAAATGGCATTCGGTCTATTGATGCTAACTTTAAAGTGTGCTTTTTCAAAGTGCACAACCCCCATAACACCAGTGCCGACGAGCGATATAAGCTAAACCAATGGCATGTGGTACGCCAGTTTGCCTATTCAGAACACAACCATAAAACGGTTGATGTGGTGCTAACGCTCAATGGTATTCCGCTAATTGCTATCGAACTGAAGAACCACAGCACAGGACAAACAATAGAAAACGCAATAAACCAATGGAAAGAAGACCGTGATTGCAACGAAACAGTGTTTCAGTTCAATCGCCGTATATTGGCATTCTTTGCCGTTGACCCATGCGAAGCCGCTATAACCACTAAGCTCGAGGGCGCAAACACTTTCTTTATTCCATACAACCAAGGAAGCAACGGCGCAGGAGCAGTAGGCGGAAAGGGCAACCCACAAGCACCAGACGATAAGTTTATGGTGCACTATTTGTGGGAAGAGGTGTTGCAAACCGATAAGCTGTTAGAGATAATAGACAACTATGTTACTTTAGAAACAACAGGAACAAAAAGCGAAAAGACGGGCAAAAGCTCTTCTTCTAAAATGAACAAATTGGCGAATAAACGCCTTATCTTCCCCCGATATCACCAGTTAGACGTGGTGCGCAAACTGCTATCGCACAGCGAAGAACATGGAGCAGGGCACAACTATCTCATTATGCACTCGGCAGGTTCGGGCAAATCGAACTCTATTGCGTGGTTGGCTCATCAGCTAACAAGGGTGTTCGACAAAAAAGGAGAGCCACTATTTAATAACATATTGGTGGTTACCGACCGACGAGTGTTGAACAACCAGTTAGGAGCAACGGTGAACAAACAAAGCGATGTGCGTGGAGTGGTGTCGCTAATCAATCAAAATGTGAGCTCAGCCCAATTCAAAAATATGCTCAATGGCAATGAAGCCAAGATCTTTATAACCACTATTCAGCGTTTCCCCCTTATCTATAAAGAAGTGGTGGGCACTGCAGGTAAGAACTATGCCATTATTATTGATGAGGCACACTCATCGCAAAGCGGAGAAGCAAGTAAGGCTTTAAAAAAGGCATTGGCAGACATTAGTGAGTTAGGTGCAGATGAATTGCGAGGTGAAGAGCACACAGAAGAGCCCCAAGACTTGTTAGAACAAAAGGCTATACGATGCGATAAAGGCACAGGGACAGCACCGCAATTTATCGTTCTTTGCCTTTACTGCGACCCCAAAACCTATTACTTTGGCTATGTTTGGCGAAATGGTGGAGCAGGGAGAGACACAAGAAAGCAACAAATATGCGCCCTTTCACACCTATTCGATGTTGCAAGCCATAGAAGAAGGCTTTATTCTTGATGTGCTAAAGAAATATACTCCCATCAATGTATGGTGCAAAGTGATGAACACCAGTGACGACAATCCAACAGTAGATGAGCAAAAAGCCATTAAAGCTATTGAGCGTTTTAAAAACAACGACGCTAATATGGTTGCCGAAAAGGTGGCAGTTATGGCAACATTGCTTAAACAATACACTGTTAATAAGCTTGAGGGAAAAGCCAAAGCAATGATTGTTACCAGTTCGAGAGCATTGGCTCTGCGCTACTATTTTGAGCTAAGACAATATTGTAAAGACAATGGTTTAAAGGCTATTCGCCCCCTTGTGGCTTTTTACAGATAAGCTGAATTATAAGGGAGAGGAATATACTGAGTCGAAAGCAAACAGCATTGACGGAGTGAAAATTACCGAAAATGGATTGCCAAAGGTGTTTGCTGGTCCAGACTATAACGTGCTGATTGTGGCAGACAAATATCTAACTGGCTTTGATGAACCATTGCTTCACACCATGATTGTAGACAAACGATTGGGCGGTGTGAAAGCAGTTCAAACCCTTTCACGCCTCAATAGAGCACGAAAGGGCAAGTATGAGACCATGATTTTCGACTTTGTGAACTCTGCAGACGACATTCAAGCAGCCTTTGAACCCTATTATTCGGGCATAGAGCTGGTGAAATCGTATAATCCTAACGACATATATGAGCTGAAAGAGCAGCTATTGGAATATGAACTATGCACTCCTCAAGAGGAAAGGCAGGTTGCCGACGTGTATTTAAAGGCTATTGATGGTGTGATAGTTGATGGAATAGCAGCTATTAGCAAAGCTATTCAATCTTCGAAGAAAAACTTTGAGGCTTTAACAAAGGACGAAAAAGAGGTGGTTAGAAACTTAGCTAAGAAGTATGTGAAGATGTATGAGCAGATAAGTTCGTTGAGAAGGATTACCGATGAAGGTCTGCTTATTACCTATTATTGGTTGTTGAACCTCTTGAAATATATCACCATAGATCGTGAAAAGCCCATATCTATCAACGAGATACTAATGGTGAAGGATATAAAAAGTGAAGGTGGGCGCAACAAAGACTATTTCGCTTGGAGAAGAAACTACCAACACTTCGCTAACAGCAAGTACGTCTGCATCGGTGAAAGAAGAAAAAGAAAACTGCCTTAGATGAGATTCTTGAGCAGGTGAACCAAAAGATATTCGCCCGAAGAATCGAAAGCGATTACCGATGAAGTAGAAAAACATAGTGACGATAGTACGCACGCAATTGACTACTGCAGAGAAAGATAAAATAAAAAGAAAACAAAGACGACAAGGCGTTGAACGATGCCATTGCTAAGAAGATACAAGCCATTATTAACAACGAGATGTTTACGAACATCGAAATGTTTAAAAAAAGCTTATGAGCATTGAGAACATTGGGGGAATATTTTGCAGAATGATGGTGTTAGAAGACGAAAAAAGAACGCAAAGCCAAAGAGAAAGAGCGTTTGCAAACGCCCGAGATGTTGGCAAAAGCAGTTGAAAGAGTTGCTGAAAAGATGACTTTGGTTTGATTACATCAGTAGACCGAACTTTTGATGAGGCTTTTGCATGGATGATGGAAGTGCTCAACGCAAGCTCTATTGCTAAATACGAAAATCTATGCAACAGGGTGTTAGGTAGCTTTTATCCGCTCTTCTGTCCGATAGAAATAATGAGTTCAAAAGACGAACAACAGCACTTGACTACATTGGCAATATCTTTTTGAATCTTATCTTAAAAAGATGTATTGGCTGATTACTGGCAGAGAAGTGGTGACGAAAGATGGAGATGCCGAAAGTGCAACTTTTGAGTAATGCAATATTCTTTCTTAGGAAATTAGGATCGTTAAGAGACCAAGACTCTGCAGAGAAAAGGGTGTTTTATCGACATATTGAAATGCTGAAAGAGTATGGAAACTTTGAAAGACATCGCAGTGAAGTGTTTTTCTTTAGATACGATTTCACAATTAAGAAAAGCCATTCCCGCAATGTATGTATATGCTGCTTTGCGCTATGCATCGGAACTTGAAAAGTGTGGAAGGTGCAGGCTTTGGATTGAGTAGACATGTGGTTGCAGACCAATATTTGGGTAGAGCAGCCGAAGAAGATATTAATGGATATAAATAATAAATAGAAACAAATGGGTTCAGATTTTAGTTTATACATCATAGCAATTATTGCATTGGTAATTGGTGTTGTGGTGGTGAAGAAAATAACAGGCTGTTTAATTAAATCGGTGTTGTTATTGGGAATAATAGGTTTGTTGCTTTATTTGTATTTCATGGTTTATCAGCATTGATAAGCACTCGAAATATATTATAATGTATGCGTACCTTATATTAAATATCACCTTGAAAGAGACGTATAAAAAAGAAAACGTAAAACAAAAGATTGCGAACTATGATTTTAATTGCCGACAGTGGAAGCACAAAAACAACTTGGGTGGGTGTTGAACACGCTAAAGAGGTTTTTAGAAAGGATAGGGGAGGACTGAATCCTGTTATTCAATCGCACGACGAAATAGAACGGGAGGTGGAGCAACTGGCTATGAATGTGGCTTGCGAAGGATGCGTTGTAGAGGCTATTTACTTTTATGGCGCAGGCTGTAATGCTATGTTTGTGGGCGTGATGGAAGAGCTGTTGAAACGCTACTTTGGTGAGAACGTGAAGCTGGAGGTGAACAGTGACCTACTGGGAGCAGCTCGGGCGGTATGCGGAAACACTGATGGTGTGGCGTGTATATTAGGCACTGGCTCGAATTCTTGTTTGTTTTTGAATGGCGAGATCGTTCAAAATACTCCTGCTTTAGGCTTTATTCTTGGTGATGAAGGTAGCGGAGCAGACTTAGGAAAACGCTTTTTAAATGGCATTTTAAAAGGTAGTTTGCCCCAAAGCATAAGAGATGAGTTTTTAGAAGAATACGAATTGAGCGTTGCAACGATCATTAGTAAGGTGTATAAAGAGGCGATGCCGAATAGATTTTTGGCGTCATTTGCTCCTTTTATCAAGTCGCATTTACACGAAAATGCGGTGCGTGAGCTGGTGGTTGAGGCCTTTGTGCAATATCTTCAACGAAACATAACTCCTTATAAACGAGCTGAGTTGGGCTTAGGAGTGGTGGGTAGCATTGGCTATCACTTTCAAAATGAATTGAAAGAGGCAGCGGATAGATTGCAATTGAAGATTGCTAAAAATAATCAAAGCACCGATAGAAGAACTCGTTAATTATCATATAGAAACGCAAAAAAACAACACTTTTGTAATATATAAGTGGCAATTTTTGTCGTATAAAATGAAATCTTTTTAAAATAATTGTTACCTTTGCAGGATAACAAGCAATATGAATGCGAATTTTCGTGCGAAATAATTATACTATATATCTTTATGAATTTTATCTTATTTATTACCGTTTTAATTACGGCTGTCTTCCTTGTAGTGGCTGCATACGCCATTGCTAAGTTGATAGGACCACGTTCTTACAATGCGGTAAAGGGTGAACCATTCGAATGTGGTATACCAACAAGAGGATCATCTTGGATTCCTGTTCATGTAGGTTACTATTTGTTTGCCATCCTTTTCTTGATGTTTGATGTAGAAACAGTGTTCTTATATCCTTGGGCAGTTGTTGTTAAAGAAATAGGAACAACTGCTTTAGCGAGCATTGGATTCTTTCTTTTGGTACTAGTATTTGGTCTTGCTTATGCTTGGCGGAAAGGAGCTTTGGAATGGAAGTAAAGAAACCGCACATTAAGAGTATTCCTTACGAGGAATTTAAAGACAATGAAACCCTAGAACAAATAGCACAAGAACTACACGAAGGTGGAGTGAATGTGGTTACAGGTTCATTAGATCAACTAATAAACTGGGGTCGTTCAAATTCTTTATGGAGTTTAACTTTTGCCACAAGTTGCTGTGGTATTGAGTTTATGAGTGTGGGTTGCGCCCGTTATGACTTTGCTCGTTTTGGCTTTGAAGTAACACGTAACTCTCCAAGACAAGCCGATTTGATTATGTGTGCTGGAACTATTACAAACAAGATGGCACCCGTATTTAAACGACTTTATGATGAAATGGCAGAACCTAAATATATTATTGCCATTGGAGGTTGCGCTATTAGCGGTGGACCTTTTAAAGCATCGTATCATGTTGTGCGTGGTATTAATGAGATTGTACCTGTTGATGTTTATGTTCCAGGCTGTCCTCCACGTCCAGAAGCTATTCTTTATGGAATGATGCAGTTGCAACGTAAGATAAAGGTAGAGAAATTCTTTGGCGGAGCTAACAAGAAAGAGAAAACTCCAATCATTGTGAATGGTGTTCCTGAAGACTTCGACCCTAAGAAAGGTATTGATGATTAATCGTAATAAGGAAGACTAAAATGAAACTGAATAATATACAATTCGATTTGAATAGTTTTGCTGCTGAAATGGCAAAGCTAAAGAACGACCAACATTTTGATTTCCTTGTTACTATTGTTGGTGAAGATTTCGGAGAAGAAGGACTCGGCTGTATCTATATTTTAGAAAACACCTTAACACACGAAAGAATGTCGGTTAAGGCAGTAAATGCAAACCGTGATGAGGCTTATATCCCTTCGGTGAGTCATTTGTGGAAAGCAGCAGAGATTCTTGAACGTGAAGTTTATGATTTCTTTGGTATCGTCTTTACTGGTAACCCTGATATGCGTCGCATCTTCTTGCGTAGCGACTTCGTGGGATACCCAATGCGTAAAGACTATGATATGGATCCTGAAAAGAACAAATATCATCTTTTCGACGATCCAGAACCTGATTATACACTTCAATATTCGCTTGATAAAGAAGGCAAACTTGTTGCTCAACGCAAACCATTATTCCACGATGATGACTTCGTTGTGAATATTGGTCCTCAGCATCCAGCAACACATGGTGTGCTAAGACTTCAAACAATTCTTGATGGTGAGACCATTAAGAAAATCTATCCCCACTGCGGTTATATTCACAGAGGTATCGAAAAGATTTCTGAAGGCTTCGTTTATCCACAAACATTAGGCTTCGCAGACCGTATGGACTACTTGAGTGCGATGCAAACTCGTCATGCTTTAGTAGGCGTAGTAGAGGAAGCTTTGGGTGTGGAACTTAGCGATCGCATTAAGTATATTCGTACTATTATGGACGAATTGCAACGTATCGACTCTCACTTATTGTTCTATAGCTGCTGCGGTCAGGACCTTGGTGCATTGACAGCGTTTATCTATGGCATGAGAGATCGTGAGGAAGTGCTTAATGTTATGGAAGAAACAACTGGCGGAAGACTTATTCAAAACTATTATAGAATAGGTGGATGCCAAGAAGATATCGACGTAAACTTAGTTGAAAACGTTAAAAAGCTTTGCAAATACCTTAAACCTAAGTTCAAAGAATATCACGATATTCTATCAAGTAACCGTATCTTTATGAACCGCTTCAAAGGTGTTGGAGTGCTAAGTAAAGAAGATGCGATAAGCTATGGTTGTACTGGTGGTACTGGTAGAGCAACTGGTTGGGCTAATGATGTGCGCAAACATCATCCTTATGCGATGTATGATAAGGTGGAATTCGATGAAATCACCTTCACACATGGCGATAGCTACGACCGCTATCTTGTGCGTATGGCAGAACTTGAACAAAGTGTTCGCATCCTTGAACAATTGATAGATAATATTCCAGAAGGTGACTTCTATATCAAACAAAAGGCTGTTATCCGTGTTCCTGAGGGACAATGGTATTTCTCTTGTGAAGGTAGTAGAGGTGAAATTGGTGTTTATCTTGATTCAAAGGGTGACAAAATGCCTTATCGTTTGAAATTCCGTCCAATGGGATTGCCACTCGTTTCTGCTCTAGATGAAATGTGTAGAGGTGAGAAAATTGCAGATCTTATTGCGGTTGGAGCATCTTTAGATTATGTAATACCAGATATAGATAGATAATTATGTTTGATTTTAAAGAAGTAACAACATGGTTCGACTTACTCCTAAGAAATACTCTTGGATTAGGAGATGGTATGTCGGTATTGATAGAATGTGTGATTGTGGCTCTCCTAATCTTATTAGGTTATGCCGTGTTGGCAATCATTCTTATTTTTATGGAACGTAAAGTATGTGCTTACTTCCAATGTCGTTTAGGTCCAATGCGTGTTGGTCCTTGGGGAGTTCTGCAGGTATTTGCAGACGTTATCAAGATGTTGATAAAGGAAATCTTCCCTGTTGACAAGGCTGATAAGCTACTTTATTATATGGCTCCCTTCTTAGTTCTCGTTGGATCGGTAGGTGCTTTCGCCTTCCTTCCATGGAATAAAGGAGCTTCGATCTTAGATTTTAATGTTGGAGTGTTCTTGATGAGCGCTATATCAAGTATTGGTGTAGTGGGCGTTTTCGTTGCAGGATGGAGCTCTAACAATAAGTTTAGTGTTATTTCTGCTATGCGTGGAGCTGTTCAGATGATTTCTTATGAAATGTCTTTAGGCTTATGTCTTATCACAGCTGTTGTGCTAACAGGAACAATGCAGCTAAGTGGTATTGTAGAATCTCAAGCAGATGGCTGGCTAATTTTTAAAGGACACGTTCCTGCTTTAATAGCATTCTTTGTGTTCTTAATCGCTGGTAACGCTGAAGCTAACCGTGGACCATTCGACTTAGCCGAAGCAGAAAGTGAGCTAACAGCAGGTTATCATACTGAATATTCAGGTATGGGATTCGGCTTTTTCTATCTAGCTGAGTACCTAAACTTGTTTATTGTAGCTGGAACAGCCGCTACTGTCTTCCTTGGAGGATGGATGCCACTTCATATTAATGGCCTTGATGGATTTAACCAAGTGATGGATTATATCCCAGGTATTGTGTGGTTCTTGGCTAAAGCCTTTATGCTCATTTGGTTGTTGCTATGGATTAAGTGGACTTTCCCACGTCTTCGTATCGACCAAATATTGAAACTCGAATGGAAATACTTGATGCCTTTGAGCCTTCTTAACTTAGTGTTAATGACCATTATGGTTGCTTTTGGCTGGCATTTTTAAATCTACGACGAAATGGAAGATAAAAAAACAACATATTTCGGAGGGATAAAAGAAACTGCAAAGAGTCTCCTTACAGGTATGGGTGTTACTTGGAAAGAGTATTTTACACCAAAGATCACTGAGCAGTATCCCGAGAATAGAAAAACAGTTCACATCTCTGCACGTCATCGTGGTACATTGATTATGCCCCATGATGAAGAAGGTAAGAATAAATGTGTGGCTTGTTTAATGTGTGAATCTGCATGCCCCAATGGCACAATACGCATCAAAATGGGACAACGTTGTTACCCCTGATGGTAAGAAAAAAAGCGTCTATTGCAAGACTATGTGTATGACCTTGGCGACTGTATGTTTTTGCCAATTGTGCGTGAATGCATGTAATTATGATGCTATTCATTTCTCTAATAGCTTCGAACACTCTGTATTTAACAGAAATGTTTTAGTGGAACATCTTAATAATCCACCAACAGAAGAGGAAATGAAGCAATATGCAGAGAACGCAAAGAAAGCAGAAGAAGCTAAAGCTGCAGCTGCAAAAGCAAAGGCAGAAGCTGATGCTGCGAAGGCTAAAAGCAGAGGCAGAAGCTGCTAACAATGTAGAAACAACAAAAAGCAGAGGAGGAAAAAAATAAACTATGGCAAACTTAATTATGTTTTTGTATCTTAGCCGTAATTATCCTTGGATCGGCTATCGTTTGCGTTACAACAAAACGCATTATGCGTGCTGCAACCTTTCTCTTGTTTGTGTTGTTCGGCGTTGCTGGAATCTATTTCCTATTAGGTTACACCTTCTTAGGAGCCGCTCAGATATCTATTTACGCAGGTGGTATCACCATGGTATATATCTTTGCAATTCAACTTGTATCAAAAAGAACCCTACAAGGTTTGCAAGAATCATTCAGCTTGAAGAAGTCTTTGGGCGGAGTTCTTGTGGCTTTAGTGGGCTTAGTGATGTTCCTTGTGATCTTTGCAAAGAATGAATTCATTGGTAATGTCGTGGATTTAGGTCTAGCGAAAGAAGTTAGTATGCACGAAGTTGGTACGACTTTGATTGGAACAGAGAAAGGACAATATGCCCTTCCTTTTGAGTTTATCTCAGTGTTCCTATTGGCTTGTATCATCGGAGGTGTAATGATTGCACGAAAGGAGGATAAAAAATGATTTCAGTATATGCTTTATTAGCGCTTAGTACGCTATTATTCTTTATAGGAGTAGTTGGTTTTATCACACGAAGAAACCTAATAGCGATGCTCATTTCTATTGAGTTAGTATTGAACTCAGTGGATATTAACTTTGCAGTTTTTAATCGTATGCTTCACCCAAATAATGCAGAAGGATTCTTCTTTACATTATTCTCGATGGGAGTTGCAGCTGCAGAGACTGCTGTTGCCATTGCTATAATTATTAATGTGTACCATAATCTGAAGAATGATCAGGTGAACGGTATTGAAAAACATGAAATTTTAAAAAAGGATTATGGATTACAGTTTTGTCTTTTTTTAATACTTCTTTTTACCTGCGCTTTCTGCCATTGTTCTTGGTTTGGCAGGTATGAAGATGAGTCATAAAGTGGCTGGTCTAATAGGAACATTGGTGTTAGGAACACTTTTTTTCATTATCTCTTTACACTGCGATTGAGTATTTCTTAATTCAAGGTAGAGGGAGCTGATGGATTGTATCCAACCATCACTGCATTTAATATTAACTGGCTTCATTTCAATGAATTCTTAACTTTCAATATTGGTTTCCGCCTCACTCCAATCTCAGTTATGATGTTGGTGGTAATCACTACTGTTAGTTTTATGGTGCATATCTACTCATTTGGATACATGCATGGCGAGAAAGGCTTCCAACGTTACTATGCTTATCTCTCATTGTTTACAATGTCTATGCTCGGATTAGTTGTTGCAACTAATATTTTCCAAATGTATTTATTCTGGGAGTTAGTAGGGAGTTAGCTCATACTTGCTAATCGGTTTCTACTATCCACAGCAAGCTGCGGTGTCAGCTTCAAAGAAAGCGTTCATCGTTACACGCTTTGCTGACTTGTTCTTCCTTATTGGTATCCTTGTATATAGTTATTATGTAGGAACCTTTAACTATGATCTTACAGCAATGCCAGAGCTTGCTGGAAAGGCAGCAGCTGCGGCATCGATACTTCCTTGGGCTCTATTCTTGATGTTTATCGGTGGTGCTGGTAAGAGTGCAATGTTCCCATTGCATATCTGGTTGCCCGATGCTATGGAAGGACCAACACCAGTTTCTGCGCTAATTCACGCTGCAACGATGGTTGTTGCTGGTGTTTATTTAACCGCAAGTCTATTCCCATTGTTCGTACAATATGCTCCAGAGCAACTTCATTGGATTGCTTATATCGCAGCATTTACCGCTTTTTATGCAGCAGCAGTTGCTTGTGTACAAAGCGATATCAAACGTGTTTTGGCGTTCTCAACCATCTCTCAGATTGGTTTTATGTTGGTTGCACTTGGTGTTTGCTTACCAGATGCAGCAACAAATGCCGTTGCACATACAGAAGAATATGCTGATGTAGAAGGCTTAGGCTATATGGCTAGTATGTTCCATTTGTTTACTCACGCTATGTTTAAGGCATGTTTATTCCTTGGAGCAGGTTGTATTATTCACGCAGTACATTCAAACGAGAAAGCATATATGGGTGGCTTACGTAAGTATATGCCAATAACTCATATCACCTTCTTAATCTCTTGTCTTGCTATTTCAGGTATTCCACCTTTCAGTGGATTCTTCTCAAAAGATGAAATACTTGTTGCTTGTTATCACTTCAGCCCATTCATGGGAGCAATAATGAGTGGAATAGCAATGATGACAGCGTTCTATATGTTCCGTTTGTATTATGTAATCTTCTGGGGCAAGAGTTATTACGAGGCAAATATTGATAATGGAGCACACAAACCACATGAGGCACCATTAACAATGACCTTTCCTTTGATATTCTTATCAATCATAACAGTTCTTTGTGGCTTTATTCCTTTCGGACAATATGTATCTGCTAACGGAATAGGTTTCACTACTCACATCCATTGGAACGTAGCTTTAACAAGTGTTGGCTTAGCAGTTGTTGCGATTATTGCAGCGACTATTATGTACAAAGGTGCAGAAACACCATTTGCAGACAAGCTTGCTAAAACATTCCCAACACTTCATAAGGCAGCATATCATCGTTTCTACATGGACGAAGTATGGCAGTTTGTTACTCATAAGATTATCTTCCGCTTTGTAAGTACACCTATCGCATGGTTCGATAAGCATGTTATCGATGGTACATTCGACTTCCTTGCATGGGGAGCAAATGAAGGTGCAGAGACAATTCGTCCATGGCAAAGTGGTGATGTACGTAAATATGCAGCATGGTTCTTAACTGGTGCCGTTGCATTAACATTAGTATTACTTAGTATATTGAACTAAAAATGAGCATATTAACATTATTTGTAGTCATTCCCGTAATTATGTTGTTGGGTTTATGGTTAAGCCGAAATCTAGCACAAATACGTGGTGTAATGGTTGTTGGTGCAACTGCTTTGTTAGCATTGTCAGCTTGGTTAACCATTACTTTCATTCAGATGCGCAATGCAGGCAATACAGATCCAATGTTGTTCACCTACAGCGTGCCCTGGTTTAAGTCGTTGAATATCGCTTATAGTGTAGGCGTTGATGGCGTTTCTGTTGTGATGATCCTTTTATCAAGTATCATTGTATTTACAGGGACCTTTGCTTCTTGGCAATTAAAGCCTTTAACAAAAGAATACTTCCTTTGGTTTGTTCTTCTATCTATAGGTGTTTATGGATTCTTTATCTCGACAGATATGTTCACAATGTTCATGTTCTACGAGGTTGCACTTATCCCAATGTACCTTCTTATTGGTGTATGGGGTAGTGGTAAGAAAGAATATGCAGCTATGAAGCTAACCCTTATGCTTATGGGAGGTTCGGCTTTACTTATCATTGGTATTCTTGGTATCTACTTCTTCAGTGGTGCAACAACCATGAATGTACAAGAGTTAGCTGCTCTTCACAATATTCCTAGTGGAGTTCAAAATGTTCTATTCCCATTTGTGTTTATTGGTTTTGGTGTTCTTGGAGCCCTTTTCCCATTCCACACATGGTCTCCTGATGGTCACGCATCAGCTCCTACAGCCGTTTCAATGCTCCATGCTGGTGTATTGATGAAGTTAGGAGGATATGGATGTTTCCGTATTGCGATGTATCTATTACCTAATGCAGCTCACGATTTGTCTTGGATATTCCTTATCCTCACAACCTGTTCAGTTGTATATGGTGCATTCTCAGCTTGTGTTCAAACCGACTTGAAATACATCAATGCTTATTCTTCAGTGTCACACTGTGGTTTAGTGCTTTTTGCTTTATTGATGATGACTCAAACATCATGCACAGGAGCAGTACTTCAGATGTTATCTCACGGTTTGATGACAGCCTTGTTCTTCGCTCTAATCGGTATGATTTATGGTAGAACACATACAAGAGATATCCGTCAGTTAGGTGGTTTGATGAAGATTATGCCATTCCTTAGTGTTGGATATGTAGTTGCTGGTCTTGCAAACCTTGGTCTTCCAGGATTTAGTGGATTCGTTGCAGAGATGACAGTCTTTGTAGGTTCATTTGAAAATGGTGATACCTTCCACAGAGTTTGTACCATCATTGCTTGTACAAGTATTGTAACAACAGCGGTGTACATTCTAAGAACAGTAGGAAAGATCTTGTATGGAAAAGTTGCTGACCCACACTTTGAAGAATTGACAGATGCAACATGGGATGAACGTTTCTCAGTTATCTGCTTAATATTCTGTGTTGCAGCTCTTGGTATTGCACCATTCTGGGCAAGCGACATCATCAACAGCAGCTTAGGTCCATTGTTACACCACATTCACACATTTGGTGCAGTAGCAACAATGTAAGTATTATTCATCGCAATAAAAAAATATTTTTAGATAATGAATTACGGTCAATTTCTAACAATGCAGCCAGAGGTTAGTTTAATGGCACTATTGGTTATTACCTTTATTGCCGACTTTATCTCAGCTGGAAAAAGAACGTCGTTGGTTCAATCCATTGGTGTGTGTGCTTATGTTGCTACATCTTGTGTTGAACTTTCAGCCATCAGTTGCCATGGAAGCCTTTTGGTGGAATGTATCAAACCAACTCATCAATAAGTGTTATTAAAACTATACTTGCGTTGGGTACACTACTAGTTTTCATTCAAAGTCGTACATGGTTACAACGTAACGACACATCTTTTAAAGAAGGAGAATTTTACCTTTTAATCATCTCAACATTGTTGGGTATGAACATGATGGTAAGTGCAGGACACTTCCTTTTATTCTTCTTAGGACTCGAAATGGCGTCAGTTCCAATGGCATGTCTAGTGGCATTCGACAAATATCGTCACAATTCAGCAGAAGCAGGTGCTAAGTTCATACTTACAGCAACCTTCTCAAGCGGTGTAATGTTGTTCGGTATTTCACTTATTTACGGAGCTGTAGGAACATTGTATTTCAACGATTGCGCATCACTTATCACAGCATCACCTCTAACCATCGCAGGTTTGGTGTTCTTCTTCAGTGGTTTAGCATTCAAAAATATCATTGGTTCCATTCCACTTCTGGACAGCAGATACCTATCAAGGAGCGCCAACAACAGTTACAGGTTACTTGTCTGTAGTATCTAAGGGAGCTGCAACTTTTGCGTCACTAACCATTCTTATGAAAGTGTTTGTAAATATGGTTGAGCACTGGCAAATACTTCTTTACATTCTAATTGTATTGAGTATTACCATTGGAAACCTTTTTGCAATTCGCCAAACAGAGCTAAAACGCTTCATGGCATTTAGTTCAATATCACAAGCAGGTTATATTATGTTGGCAGTAGTTGCCGACAATGCAATGGGTATAGCAGCACTTTCATATTATGTGTTGATTTATGTTGTTGCCAACCTTGCAGTATTTGCAATTATTGGTGCTATTGAAGAGCGTAACAACGGAGTTACCGACATCGAGGCATATAATGGTTTATACACCACCAATCCAAAGCTTTCGTTCATCATGACCCTTGCTTTGTTCTCATTAGGTGGTATCCCTCCATTTGCAGGTATGTTCAGTAAGTTCTTCGTTTTCATGTCTGCAGTAGAGCAAGGCTCAACACTTTCTTATGTAATAGTGTTCATTGCCTTGATCAACACCGTTGTAAGTTTATACTATTATCTATTGATAGTAAAAGCAATGTATATCAACAAGAACGAGAATCCTTGCCAACATTCAAGTCAGATGTAAACACAAAGATCACACTTGCACTTTGCACCATAGGTGTATTGTTGTTCGGTGTATGCTCTTGTATCTTCGAATATATCGCAGCTAATGTGACAATATAAGATAGAACTATTCTCTGTTATTACAATAGAGTAGTATTATATTATTCATATCACCACCTACAGAATTTATTTTTGTAGGTGGTTTTTTCATATTTTCTGCTCACTTGCTTTGCTTAAAAAATGAAATAAGGTAATAAAGAAAAGCATTTAGCAAAGTATATTACGTTCTTATTCAAAAGAATATCACTAAATTTGCACCAGCAAAAGGATACAAAAACAATCTAAAAGCAGTTGTTATGCAGTATCCATTCAATCAATACACCTCAAAAAGTTATGATTCAAAAGATGCAAAAAGGCGATTACGACCATTATGTGGTTAAAGTTGAAGACACATTGCTTAACTGGCTTGTAACCAACGTCACCACAATGAGCCGTAATAAACTAAAAGATATATTAGCAGGACAAGGCATTAAGGTGAATGGAAAAAAATTACAACAAAGTATGATTATCCATTAACTCCAGGTATGAAGATTGCCATTAGTAAAACAAAACGCAACAATTTGTTTAAAAGCAAGTATGTTGATATTGTTTACGAAGACAATCATATCATTGTAGTGCATAAGAAAGCAGGAATCCTTTCTATGCCAGTAGGACGTGGATCGCTTAATGTTAAGGCCGTTCTCGACGACTATTTGATGCGTTCTAAGCAAAAATGTAATGCCCATGTGGTACATCGTTTAGATAGAGAAACAAGTGGATTGATGGTATATGCCAAAGATAAACGAGTGGAGCGACTATTCGAAGAAGACTGGCATAACATTGTTTACGATCGCCGTTATATGGCTGTTGTAAGTGGAGAAGTACACGAAAAACGAAGGAACCATTGCCAATTGGTTGAAAGACAACAAAATGTTTGTTACCTATTCGTGTCCTTTTGATAACGGAGGAAAGTATGCAGTAACGCATTTTCATGTGATTAAACGCACCGCTTATCACACACTTGTAGAGTATAAGCTCGAAACAGGGCGTAAAAAAATCAAATTCGTGTGCATTCTGCCGACATGGGACATCCCGTGTGTGGAGATACAAAATATGGTAATGGTGATGACCCAATAGGACGCCTTTGTCTTCATGCTTATATCCTTGCGTTCTACCATCCAATTACACATAAGCCCCTTCAGTTCGAAACACCCATTCCTTCAGACTTCAAACGAATCGTGAAATAAACCTCATTAAGGTTTGTTCTCTACTTAAAATAAAAAGAGCCTATAGTATCTATATCGATGCTATAGGCTTTCTTCTGATTGTATTTCTTTGCAAAAGGCAATGTCGCTTACTATCAAGTCCTTACAGAAATAGAAATAAAAAGCACTGCTTTTGTGTTGTAATATCATTGCTTTTTAGGGGCTTATATCCATCCTTTTTACATTGCAAGTTGATAGCTTTTTCTTTTTAGAAAGTCAAACTCATTGTTTTGTCTATTCAATGTGTCTTCTTTTTAAAAGTCATAAAAGAAACGCACTAAAAAAAGTAAATTAGTTACACTCTCTCTTGTAACCGCCTACTTCTTAGTGCGTACTTATTTAAAATGCAAGAGACAATAATTAAGCCTCTTTGTTTTTTTAGTATCTTCCTTTATTCTGATAACAGCATTAGCAATGATAGCAGTTAAACCACCAGTGGTAATACCAGAAGCGAAGATGTTTTTTTGATAGTGTCTGGGGAATTGATTTAGTATCTCTGGAACCATCTCAACGCTTAATCCAAGAGAGAAACTAAGTGCTAACACGAGTGTAGCCTTTCTGTCAATCTTTTGAGAAGCGATAATTCTTATACCTGCAGAAGCCACAGTTCCGAACATAAGTAGAGTAGCACCACCAAGCACTGGGTCTGGCATTATCGAGAAGATAAGACCAACTGCAGGGAATAAACCTAAAATAACAAGGAAAGCAGCAATGTAATAACCTACATAACGGCTTGCAACTCCAGTTAATTGGATCATTCCGTTGTTTTGAGCGAATATTGAATTAGGGAACGAGTTGAATACACCTGCAAGCATAGAGTTGAATCCATCTGCAAGAATACCACCTGAAGCACGTTTCATAAACACTTCTCCTTCAACTGGTTCGCCTGAAATAAGCGAGTTAGCAGTGATGTCTCCGTAAGCTTCAATAGCTGTAATCATGTAGATAATACCTAATGCAATGATTGAAGAAATAGGGAAGCTAACACCATATTTAAAAGGAATAGGAAGGTTAAAACCACCATAAGAGCTAACAGCATCAAAGTGAACCTTACCCATGAAGTATGCAGCCACATAGCCAAGGATAAGTCCTATAACGATAGAACTCATTCTTAAATAGCGGTTATTGCTGCGGTTGAAGATAATAATCGATACAAGTACGAGGGCTGCAAGACCTAAGTTGTCGAAAGAACCAAAGGTTCCGTCTTGCATTGCTTGTACACCTCCACCACAAGCGTTGATACCTACCTTTATTAAACTCATACCAATGAGTGTAACAACGATACCAGAAACAAGTGGAGTAATAATCTTTCGTGTGTATTTCAATAAGCGACTTATTGCCATTTCCACTACAGATGCAGCCATACAAGCACCAAAGATGGCAGGAAGTCCACCTGCTAAGCCCGCAGAAATGATAGGGCCTATAAATGAAAAGCTTGTTCCTTGAATGCAAAGAAGTCCTGTTCCAATTCCACCAATGCGTCTACATTGAATGAATGTTGAAATACCTGAAACAAAAAAGTGCCATCGAAAACGAGGAATCCAGTTGTGGAAACATCAAGTTTGAGGGCACTTGCAATGATTAAAGGAGGCGTAACTATTGCCACAAAAATGGCAAGAAGGTGTTGTAAGGCAGCAAAAAGAGCCTCACGAACTGGCGGTCTATCGTTTAGACCGTAAATGAGTTCTCGGGTTGTTTGTTCGTTTTTCATTATTTGAGTTTTATTTCACAGTTATCTAAAGATTCTACTATTGCAAGACTTTGCACGTCTATTCCTTTGGTTACGAAGATAGGCTCCGCCGTCTTGAAACGATTTTTCTATAATAAAGCCCATGCCCTTTATGGTCGCACCAGCTTGCTCGCAAAGTTCAATAATGCCTTTTGCTGCATTTCCATAAGCCAAGAAATCGTCGATAAACACAACGGTATCGCCTTTCTGAAGATATTCTTTACTGATGCAAATGTCGTATGAACGCTGTTTAGTAAAAAGAAAAAAACAGATGCTGAAAGCATATTAGACATGGTAGAAGGCTTTTTCTTTTTGGCAAATACAACAGGTAAATCGAGTAAGAAACCCATCATAATTGCAGGCGCAATGCCCGATGCTTCTACAGTTAAAATTTTGTTTACGCCCTTTAAGTCAAAAACGTTTTGAAAAACTCCACGGCAATGGATTTCATCAAATTAGGGTCCATTTGATGGTTAATAAAAGCCGTCTACTTTAAGAATACCGCCAGGGAAACAACGTCCATCGCTAAGTATTCGGTCTTTTTAATTGTTTCATTGCATTACTTTTAAATAATGCATGCAAAAAGTACTAAAAAAAGGTACAAAAAAACAAGCTATTGCTATACTTTTTTTGTTGCATTTTTTTATTCTTTTTATCCAATGGTGCACTTTCTCTTTTTTTTAGTACATTAAAAAATAGTGCCTCATAACTCACAATTGGGGTTATAAGGCACTATCCTTGGCTTGATAATTTATCTCCTAATGCTATATAATAGTATGTTGCTTTATATATAATAAGGTGGAGTATAGGTATTAATCTTTGGTCTTTTCGTTGAAAAGCGACATCAACCATTGCTTTTGTTCGTCAATAGTTAGGTTGCTATTGTCCAACTCAATTGCATCATCAGCCTTTCTTAAAGGACTCACTTCACGATGACTATCTATATAATCTCTTTCCTCTACGTTCTTTAAAATGTCGTCGTAATTAGCTGGCATGCCCTTTTGTTGCAACTCATCATAACGTCGTTGCGCTCTAACAGCGGCCGAAGCGGTTACGTAAATCTTTAGTTCTGCATCGGGAAAAACCACTGTTCCAATGTCTCTTCCGTCCATAACAACGCCTTTTTCTTTGCCCATTTGCTGTTGTTGAGCCACAAGTGCAGTTCTAACAAAGTCGATAGTGGCAATAGGACTCACATGGTTTGACACCTCTAAAGAGCGTATCTCTTTTTCTACATTCTCATTGTTGAGATAGGTTTCAGGGCGTCCTGTTTCTTCATTGATGATGAATGAAATATGAATGTTGGGCATTTCTGCTCTTAATTCCTCAATTTTGATAGAACCATCGCTATTGAAAAGGTTGTGACGAAGAGCGTATAAAGTGACCGAACGATACATTGCTCCAGTGTCTACATAAACATATCCCACTTCTTTTGCAAGGTCTTTAGCCATTGTACTCTTACCACATGACGACAAACCGTCGATGGCAATTGTTATCTTTTTCATATTATTGTGCTTTATATTTTTGTTCGTAATAGTTTTATTTGCATGCTTTTTATAGGCTATATCCTACGTTTATCAATAGAGAAGAGCCCGAAACGTGGTATTTTCCATAAGCAAGATTCAACTTAAAACGCTCAAGATTTAAACCAGCACCTAGCGATAAGCCTGCTCCATGTGCTGAACTTGTGTCGTTAGTGAATAGCTTCATTTGGTTAGCTCGCTTGAAGTTGTAGCCAGCTCCAACCCAAATGTTATCGCTTAGGATAACATCTAAACCTGCATTAACATGTTGAATGAACTTATAATTCCAGTGATTGAGGTCGAAAAGCGTTAGAGATGCTCTGAAAGGAGTATTCGTAAATCGCTTAGTTACGCCTAATTGTACATCAAGAGGCATCTTTTCGTATTCATCATCGAATGCTTTTAGCTGTCCACCTAAATTCTTTAAGGCAATAGACACCGACCAATCATAATCGGGTTCATAATAGTTTAAACCTAAATCAACACCCATTGCAATTGAATTATAATTGCCAATGTTAGTGGTAATGAATTTAACAGCGATACCACCAGCCACGTTTTTTGCCAAGATATACGAGAAATAACCAGCCACCGAGATATCTTTTGCACTGAAAGAACCTGTTATATTGCCCGAAGGATCAGTCTGTTGCAGTGTTCCATAGTTAAGATATTGAGCCGAAAAAAAGCCACAGATGCCTTTTTCTTTTTATCGTTTTATTGAAAGCTGCCGACAACGAGTTAATGCCTTTCATGTAATTCATATAGTTTACATTGATGGTCTTATCGCTAACCGAAGACAATAGGGCAGGGGTTGTGAAATATCAACGCTTCGTCGTCTTCTATTAGTGAAATATTCTCTCCACCCAATGCTGCAGCGTGAGCAGAAACAGGCAATCGCAAGAAATTATATGCTGTTTTCGCTTTCTTGTGCTTTAGCATTTAAGACTTGAAATATAAGGAAAAAAACGTTATGATGTATTTACTCATAGGGTTCTATTCAATGTGTGTTATTGGTTGAAAACCAAATGCAAAGATACTGATTTTAGTTTACTTACTACTCTTTTTTATGTTTTTGTAGCGAGTTAATAAAAAAAATAGCACTACCTTTGCATTGAGTCCGCATCATGTGGAATAGGTTTTCTCTACTTTATAAGCGAAGAATAGAATGGTAAATAAAATGCCAAATAATGATAGAAGAACAAGAGGTAATGAACGGGTAACACATTTTTTACTCGCATTAGTTCTTATATTCTCTTGTATTTACACCATTCTCGAATATTCACCAATGAGCAATGACGATTATGATGTTGACGAAGAAGTATTAAAAAAAGCTACCCAAAGAGAGTGATTTAATACCTGCTCCCGTTCCACCAACAGTGCCTGCACCTCCTAAACCCACTACAAAAAAAGTTGATAACTAACAACATTAAGTTGGTAAACGAGCATGTAGAGCACACCACCAAGCCGCCTTTAGAAAATAATACCTTGTTAGTTGGAGACGGAAAGGCTGAAATTCCTGATGCAAAGATCGACAAAGCAATTGTTGAAAAGCCTGTTAATGATAACGAAGAGATTAACAAGCAGTTGTTAGAAGAATTGCCTGAGTTTCCTGGAGGCGTTATTGCTTTTATGAAATGGCTAACAAAGAACCTTCAATATCCAAAGCAAGCGCAGCAAGCAAAGATAGAAGGAAAGGTATTAGTGTCGTTTCTTATCAATACAGATGGAAGTATAACTGAACTCAAAAATAGAAAAAGAATGTGCACCCATTGCTCGATAATGAGGCGATGAGAGTGATGCGAACAATGCCTAAATGGCGACCTGGTATGGCGAAAGGAAAACCATGTCAGACCAAAATCTCAATTCCTGTAGTTTTTCAACTCTAATTTTTTACCAACATGTTTACAGCAAACGAACTTTTACAAACGCTTAATCAATATATTGATAGTATAGTTTTCGACCGCAAACCAGCATCGCTTTACGAGCCAATAAAATACTCGTTATCGATGGGAGGAAAGAGAATTCGTCCTATGTTGATGTTGCTTACCTATCAGTTGTACAAGAACGATCCACAAAGCATATTGCCAGTGGCATCTGCTTTGGAAACTTATCACAACTATACGTTGCTTCATGACGATTTAATGGATAACGCTCTCTTGCGTAGAGGTCAGCCAACTGTGCATAAAAAGTGGAATGCAAACACTGCAATTCTATCGGGAGATTCAATGTTAGTATTTGCTTATAAGTTGCTTGCAGAATGTAATGTCGACAAACTTAAAGAGGTATTAGATCTGTTTACCATCACAGCTTTGGAGATTGGAGAAGGGACAACAGTATGATATGGACTTCGAATTGCGTAACGATGTTGCAGAAAGCGAATATATAGAGATGATTCGTTTAAAGACAAGTGTGTTGCTGGCTTGTTCTATGAAGATTGGTGCTATCTTGGCAGGAGCGCCTTCTGAAGATGCAAACAACCTCTATCGTTTTTGGCGAATTGATTGGTTTAGCATTCCAATTGCAAGACGATTATCTTGATGTTTATGGAGACTCTAAAGTATTTGGTAAAGCTATTGGAGGAGATATTGCATCGAACAAAAAGACCTTTATGTTGATTAATGCTTTAAGCAAGGCAAATGAAACACAACGAAAGGAACTCGAAATGTGGATAGCTAATACCAATGTTGAAGATGAACAAAAGAAAATTGAGGCAGTAACTGCTTTGTATAACGCCATTGGAATTGATGTGTTGGCGCAAGAAAAGATTAATTTTCTATTTCGAAGAGAGTAAGAAATATCTTGCAGCTGTGCCTTTAAGCGACGAAATAAAGAAAGAATTAACAGATTATGTGGCACGAATGATGAAGAGAAACTATTAAGTTTTATCCTTTATCTTGTCACTTTTTACTCCTATTAATAAAAGAAATGTGTTGCTATTGTACTCTGAAAACGAGCTGTTAAGATTGTTTTTAAAGGCGGATTGGCACAAGAATATAACATAAAAAGAATGATTTCATTAGTAGATACACACGCTCATTTAGATGTAGAAGACTTTTCTGACGACCTTCATCAGGTGGTTCAACGTGCAAAAGAGGCTGGGGTAGGCCGTATGTTCTTACCTGCTATCGACCAATCGTCGGTTCAAAGCATCTTAACTCTTTGCAAACAATATCCCAATGTGCTTTATCCTATGCTCGGATTGCACCCCGAAGGCGTTGATGCGAACTATAAAGAGGTGTTGAAAGACATGAAATCTTACTTAAATAGTGAGTCTAATTTTATTGCAATAGGCGAGGTGGGGTTAGACTTTTATTGGTCTCGTGAGTTCGAAAAAGAGCAGTTAGAAGCTTTCGAAGAACAACTAAAATGGTCGATTGAGACAGGTCTTCCATTGATGATTCATTGTCGAAAGGCTCAAAACGAGATGGTAAAACTGATGAAACCCTATGCAAAAGAACTTCCTGGAGGAGTGTTTCACTGTTTTACTGGTAATGAATTAGAGGCTGAAAGCTTTTTGCAATTTTCTAATTTTAGCTTGGGAATAGGTGGAGTTCTAACCTTTAAGAAGAGTCATTTGCCCGAAGTTTTGCCTAAAGCAGTGCCTCTTAATCGCATAGTTTTAGAGACAGATAGTCCTTATATGGCTCCTGTGCCACATCGAGGAAAACGCAACGAGAGTGCATTTGTTGTGGAAGTGGCACAAAAAGCTCGCTGAAAGCTATGGCGTTTCTATCGACGAAATAGCACGACAAACAAAATGAAAATGTAGAAAAGAATTTTTTTAATATTAAAGTATAGTTGATATCACGGCATAATAGAAAAGTCTGTTCTTTTCTTTTCTCAAACGCAAATCATCTGTTTAAGAAGAATAAAAAATATCGTTGTAAAAAGCATTGTTATTGCAGGGCAATAGCAATGCTTTTTGTTGTTGAATAGCATAGCTTTTTACACTTTAAAAAGCACTGCTTTTTTTATTGTATTCACCAAGTTGTTATATTTAATATTGTTTTCATTTTTAAATGAGTTAAGATGTATTCTGAAATGTGATGGTAGTGTAAAAAAACGTGATGAAATATTTGATGTATAGGGGCTAATTATATTTATTGTTAAAAGAATTATTGTTTTAAAGCATAATCAAACACTATTTAGTAAATTTGTGAAAGTCAGTTTTATTCGTCTCAGAAACATACCTTTTGTAACATTTATATAATTAGAACACAGAACGGAAAGACTGGCAATGGAGATATTTTTAAATAAAAAAACTTATGTGTAATTAAACATTTATCAGACATGATGAAAAACATTTCTTATTGGTGTCAATCGCTTGCATTTATAGCGGTTGCAATGGTTCCATGTATCAGTATGGAAGCATCAGTAGCAGATGACTATCCAATCGACGTGGCAAAGGTCGATGGAAGAGTGGGAGCAAGTATGCCTTATACTCGCTATGATTCAGAAGAAGCGCAGTTAATAGGTGGTGCTCAATTGTTAAGTTCGCCCAAATGGGAACGCAGAAACCTTGCTTCTCAGGCGTCGAGACAATCGTATGTAAGCTTACCTTCTAATGGTTCGGCTCTCGAATGGACACTAAAAACAAAAGCAAAAGGTGTTACTGTTCGCTTTACCATGCCCGATTCTCCCAATGGAAAGGGGCTCGACGGAACCTTAGATGTGTATGTTGATGGAGAATACAACCAAACAATCAACGTAAGCTCAAGATATTCTTATCAGTATTTCACCATTGGTGGCCCTTCAGACAAACCTAATGGTGGCGTTCCTGCATTTGCTTTTGATGAGGTTCACTTTAAGTTGAAGAAAGAATTACAACCAGGGACAAAGAATACAAATACGCTCTACTGGTGCGGGAGGATTGACATATGGAGTAGACTTTATTGAAACAGAACAAATTCCTGATCCTTTTGTTCCTAATAAGAAAAGGTAACTTTATCGATGTAACGGATAAAGAATATGGTGCAATTCCTGATGATGGAAAAAGACGATTTACCTGCTTTTGAGAAGGCTGTTGCAGATGCTCGAAAGCAAAATAAAAACATATATATTCCTGAAGGCACGTTCCATTTATCTAACGTTTGGCGAGTTAATGTTGAAAATATAACCATTACAGGTGCAGGTATGTGGTATACTAATCTACAATTCACTGTAGATGGAATTGAACGAGGTGGTATTTCAGGTGGTTGGACAGGTTATTCAGATAAAAAAATGGCCAGAGAGTTCCAAAGGAATTAGATGGGGTTTGTAGCAATATCGAGTTTAGTAATATGTATATTAACTCGGGTTTACATTCACGATACAATGAAGGTGCTATCTATAAGTGCTTTATGGATGTATGGGGAACAGGCACAGTGTTCCGCAATATATGGGAAGAGCACTTTGAGTGTGGTTTCTGGTTTGGCGATTACAATGGCAAAATAGACTATTCTAAGAATGTAAAGGTGATAGACTGCCGTATAAGAAACAACTATGCTGATGGTGTTAACTTCTGTATAGGTACTTCTAATTCTGCAGTTTATAACTGTTCTATTCGTAATAATGGTGATGATGGGTTGGCAGTGTGGCCTGATGATAGTAAAGGACCAAAGTCGGCAGACAATAATATCTTTGCCTATAACACCATAGAGCTTGGCTGGCGTGCTGGAGGTGTAGCAATATATGGAGGAGATGGCCATAAGATATATAATAATTATATATGTGATATGTTTATGGCTTCAGGCATTCACCTTAACACAACCTTCCGTGGTCCACAGTTTAAGAATACAAAAAGAATTGCATTTGATAACAACATATTAGTGAGATGTGGTACGGATTCTGCGGCATGGAACAATCCATTTGGTGCAATTGATATTACAGAAGATGTGAGAAACGTATTTTTTACCAATACAAAGATTTACGATAGTCCTCAAGAAGGTGTACGTTTAGATGGTAGAGTGCAAGAAGTTGAATTTAATGGATTAGATATTCTTGGTTCAAACCTTATGGGTATCAAGGGATACTCTGATAGTTGGTTGCACCAAATCACTCCTATCTTTTGTAAAACAACAAAAGCAAAGTTCTCAAAAGTACGTCTTGGAAACTTTGGAACAAACACTGAAGATAGCAATAACGATGCTTTCCCACTATTTGTAAATAACAATCCTGCTATCAAAGCAAATATTCCATACGAAGTTGTCGAGGATTCGTATGTCGTTCCTGGCTTCCCTGTAGCAAATAAGTTGCAGACTGGTGGAATTATAGACCCACTTGCTGATGTAAAAGGGATATGATGTTATTCTTGAGAAAGCTATCTTGGAAGAACGAAAAAGGCGAATATGAGTTGCACGATGGCAATGAAGTTACATTTACGGCAGTAATTAAAAAAATACTTCAAATGTAGATATTCCTAAAGGTGTTGTTATTGGCTTAAAGGTTGCAGTAGATGGCAAAGAGCAGTTTGTTCACTCTGATTATAGAGATGGATTGAAGGCTGGTCAAAGTGTAACTTTATCACCTAAAAATACTTGGACGGCAGCTTGGGGAGCACATAAGTTGGAGGCTTTTGCTGATTATAAAGATAAATTATATGACGAAACCAATGAGGACAACAACCTAAGAGTGAAGAATATCAATGTGAAAGAGGCAGTTGGTAACCCTTCTTTCAATGCTGTTCAAGGTGGAGCAGACTTGCAGGTATTGGCTGTTTCTTATGGAAAAGATCCTATTAAAGATGGTGATCACGTTGTATTTACAGCTACAATTGTGAATGCAGGTGATAGAGATATACCCGCAGGACAAACAATTGGACTTCAATTCCAAGTGGATAACAAACACTATGGCATTGGACATATAACATGGAACGATAAGTTGAATGGTGGATTAAAGGCACATGAGATTGTTAAACTTTCTGCCACTGGCGGTGGAGGTGCTGATAAGACGAATTATAATTATTGGACTGCTACTGATGGAGAGCACGTTGTTACTGCTTGGGTGAATGACCAAGGCAAGATAGATGAGGTGAATAAGGATAACAATAAAAAGGAAGTGTCACTTATTATACCTTTTGGAGGAGTTAAACTGCTTGAAAATCCAGATGCTCCCGATGCCCTTGATGGTGAGACTTTGGTTGAAATGGCTGATAAATTTGCGGTGAATGGTGTTAAATATGAGCGTGTAGAAGGTCGCAATGTTAAAGTCGTTGGCCTTGAAAACGCTTCTGTTGAAACGCTAAGAATTCCTGCAAATGTATCCTATAAAGGAGTGAACTATCAAGTAAAAAGAAATTGCTTCTCAAGCTTTTTGAGGGTAACTCTGCAATCAAAGAACTGGTTGTTGAAAATGGAGTAACAACCATTTCTGATCATGCTTTCAAAAATGTTGCATCTTTAAATAAGGTGTCTTTGCCAGCTTCTATCACCACTATTGGAGAATGGTGCTTTGAAGGTTGTGGTGAACTAACAGAGTTTGTGGTTCCTAATAAGGTTGAAACAATAGAAGCAGGTACATTCTATCATTGTGGAAAATTGGCAAAGGTGGTTCTTAGCGATAATGTTAAACATATTGGAACAAGTGCTTTTGACGGATGTTCTCAATTAAATAATGTAGAGGTGAGCGCTCTTTCTAAACTCGAAACAATAGATGCTTATGCTTTCCAAAGTACTGAATTGCTAAAGAGTTTCAACTTCCCTGTAAATCTAACAACCATTGGTCATCATGCATTTAAGCATAGTGGACTAACTTATGTTCAACTACCTGTTGGATTACAAAAGATAGATGAATGGGCATTTGAAGGTTGTAAAGAACTAAGAAATGTATCTATTCCTGCACAAACACAAATAGGTGCGGGCGTATTCTACAATTGTTCTGCTCTTCAAAACGTAACACTTCCTTCTAACATCGCAACAATTCCATTTATGGCGTTCTCTGCTTGCAGTAGTTTAGAAGGTGTTTATCTCACAGGTTCAACTGCTCCTAATAGAGATGCATATTGTTTCGATAATGTTTCTGCGGCGGTTCAATATTATGTTAAGCCTTCTGCATTAATGGCTTATAAGTCTTCTTGGAACGATGTGGCTGACAGAATTACTGATGAAATACCTGTAACGCTAACATCAACAAATGATGACTTTCTCTAGAGGATTTGATGTTGATTTTACCAATGCGTCTGGACTTGAAGCTAAGATTGTTACTGATTATCGTGAGAATGGTGGACAACTTGAATATGCTAAGATTGAAAAGGCTCCTGCAAACACGGGCTTAATTCTTACAGGACGTCAAGGAACTTATATCGTTAAGATGTGTGATAACGAGCCAAACAGCGTTGCTACGAACTTATTAAAAGCAAGTGTAGGTGGTGCTTGGGTTGAAAATACAACAACAGAAGTAACGAACTATATTTGTGTGAATGGTAACTTTGTTCGTGCTAATGGTGTGATGGTTCAGCCATGGAGTGCTTGGTTACGACTAATTGGAAATGCTCATGCAATTAGTAATGGTACGACTACTGCAATAAATGAAATCGAAAAGAATGTTGTTGATAACGAACCATATTATCGTTTAGATGGAACTATCGAACAACATCCTTCAAAAGGCATCTTTATCCATAAGGGTAAGAAGGTTATTTTGAAATAAAAGATTATGCTATTCTCGCTTCCCTTGGTTATGGGTTGGCGAGAATAGTATTTTGTTTATCTTTGATATCGTTTAGGTTTTGTTTCTTTCGCCTTTCTAAAGAATTGAAAATAAGTATTTTTCTTTTGTGACTGGGGTTGAAATAAGGACTTATAAATAGAAAAAGGACTACGATAATATTTCGTAGTCCTTTTGGTTTTTCTTCTAAAGAGTCTTTTCAAACACCTCTTTTATAAAATGACGTTGTCTTATAAGAGTTCTTTCTTTTTTCTTTCAAACTCTTCTTCTGTGATGATATTTCTTTCTTTTTAAATCGTGTAAACGCTCAAGTTCTTCGGCTATACTGGGTTTTAGATTGTGTCTTGTTTCTAGATGCTTTGTTATTCATCATTGCTTCGTAAACAAAACGATTGTATTTCTTTGTGAAGCTTTCTTCTGACATAATCAATAACATAAATGCATCAATAATACTGATAACGAAAGGAATACCTGTCCAACTGAATAATAGATAAAGGAGTCCTCGTCCGTTTTGACCAAGATAAAAACGGTGGATACCTAATCCACCAAGAAAGAATGCTAGTAAAATAGCTGTGGTTTTACTTTTCATTTTAAATCTTCTTTAGTTTGTAATGTTTAGGCTTATCGCCTGATTTACAAATACAATTAATAAATTATGCGTATCTTATTTCCATTGAGTTGATTGCTTATTGCTTGAGCAAATGCAGTAATAACTCTTTTAATCGGAGTTGGGGCAAATTTAAAGAAAATATTTTTATTGAGCCTATAATTAAGACTGAAAACTGATTTTGATGTGTTTAAATAGTGGAAAGGGGAGGAGTAGGGAGAAGCCATAGATGGTGTAATAGATCGCAAAATGTTACAAGAAAGAGGAGAGTGAAAGAATTATTTGTTTTGAAAGATTAAATATCTTTCTTTTCATCTCTCCCTATATAATATAAATAGGTGAAATTGTTCTTGTGGTTGATATTTCCATTTGTGGAGTAAAAAAAGTTGCTTTTTGAATTTTCTTTTTGAATTATTTGGATTGTGTTTGTAAAAAGTTGTACTTTTTGCATCCGCTTTCGAGAGTTATCTCGGTTAGCACTAAAGATAGAGTTCTTTGAATAGATTTACATAAACAGACAAGTTAGTACAAGAGTCTTGTTGTTTTTTTACAACAGGGTATAAATACGAACCGTTAATTGATTATTCAATAAAGGTTATAAAGGATAGTCGTTCTAAGTCAGAATATATTCTCCTTAATGGAGATTTAAATAAGAAATTTTACAATGTAGAGTTTGATCCTGGCTCAGGATGAACGCTAGCTACAGGCTTAACACATGCAAGTCGAGGGGCAGCATGTTGGTTGCTTGCAACCAATGATGGCGACCGGCGCACGGGTGAGTAACGCGTATCCAACCTACCCAATACTCAGGCATAACCCGTTGAAAGACGGACTAATTCCTGATGGTATGTATTTTCTCATGAGTTATACATTAAAGAATTTCGGTATTGGATGGGGATGCGTCTGATTAGTTTGTTGGTGAGGTAACGGCTCACCAAGACTTCGATCAGTAGGGGTTCTGAGAGGAAGGTCCCCCACATTGGAACTGAGACACGGTCCAAACTCCTACGGGAGGCAGCAGTGAGGAATATTGGTCAATGGATGGAAATCTGAACCAGCCAAGTAGCGTGCAGGATGACGGCCCTATGGGTTGTAAACTGCTTTTATGTGAGAATAAAGTTAGGTATGTATACTTATTTGCATGTATCACATGAATAAGGACCGGCTAATTCCGTGCCAGCAGCCGCGGTAATACGGAAGGTCCAGGCGTTATCCGGATTTATTGGGTTTAAAGGGTGCGTAGGCCGTTTGATAAGCGTGCTGTGAAATATAGTGGCTCAACCTCTATCGTGCAGCGCGAACTGTTGAACTTGAGTGCGTAGTAGGTAGGCGGAATTCGTGGTGTAGCGGTGAAATGCTTAGATATCACGAAGAACTCCGATTGCGAAGGCAGCTTACCGTAACGTTACTGACGCTTAAGCACGAAGGTGCGGGTATCGAACAGGATTAGATACCCTGGTAGTCCGCACAGTAAACGATGGATGCTCGCTGTTGGCCTTTGTGGTCAGTGGCTTAGCGAAAGCGTTAAGCATCCCACCTGGGGAGTACGCCGGCAACGGTGAAACTCAAAGGAATTGACGGGGGCCCGCACAAGCGGAGGAACATGTGGTTTAATTCGATGATACGCGAGGAACCTTACCCGGGCTTGAACTGCAGCTGAACGATTCAGAGATGATGAGGCCCTTCGGGGCAGCTGTGGAGGTGCTGCATGGTTGTCGTCAGCTCGTGCCGTGAGGTGTCGGCTTAAGTGCCATAACGAGCGCAACCCCTTTTCTTAGTTGCCATCAGGTAATGCTGGGCACTCTGGGGAATACTGCCACCGTAAGGTGTGAGGAAGGTGGGGATGACGTCAAATCAGCACGGCCCTTACGTCCGGGGCTACACGTGTTACAATGGCGCATACAGAATGTTGGTTTCATGCAAATGAGATCTAATCTTCAAAGTGCGTCTCAGTTCGGACTGGGGTCTGCAACCCGACCCCACGAAGCTGGATTCGCTAGTAATCGCGCATCAGCCATGGCGCGGTGAATACGTTCCCGGGCCTTGTACACACCGCCCGTCAAGCCATGAAAGCCGGGGGCGCCTAAAGTCCGTGACCGCAAGGGTCGGCCTAGGGTGAAACTGGTGATTGGGGCTAAGTCGTAACAAGGTAGCCGTACCGGAAGGTGCGGCTGGAACACCTCCTTTCTGGAGACGTCTATTATTTATAATTTAGGTTATATGTATTTATAATCTTGTACTTACTTACTTGTCTTGTTTACAAGGGAAAAATGATGCTGGGCAAATCATTAGCCTTGGCACTTGAACTTAACCAGAACGAAGTCCTATAGCTCAGTTGGTTAGAGCGCCACACTGATAATGTGGAGGTCGGCAGTTCAAGTCTGCCTGGGACTACCTAAGATAAAAAGTTAACCCTTGGGGGATTAGCTCAGCTGGCTAGAGCACCTGCCTTGCACGCAGGGGGTCAACGGTTCGAATCCGTTATTCTCCACTCGTTTTACGAATATGATTCGTAAGAAATAAGATCTTTGACATATTGATACAAGCAAAACTGTAGATTAAAACAAATAAATCAACAGCTGAAAGTATGAGTTTATCTTTTTTATAAAGATAAATCAAGTTTAGAAAGTAATTAAGGGCGCATGGCGGATGCCTTGGCTCATGGAGGCGATGAAGGACGTGATAAGCTGCGATAAGCTGCGGGTAGGTGCAAATAACCATTAATCCGCGGATCTCCGAATGGGACAAACCCAATTACCATAAGGTAATTATCATATATATGATATATGAGGCGAACCGAGGGAACTGAAACATCTTAGTACCTCGAGGAAGAGAAAATAAACTAATGATTCCCCCAGTAGTGGCGAGCGAACGGGGATTAGCCCAAACCAATGTTGTATTCTGCAATGTTGGGGTTGTAGGACTACGTTGTTGTACTTGAATTGCGAGAAGAATATTCTGGAAAGTTTAGCCATAGCAGGTGAAAGCCCTTTATTCGAAGCATGCCAAGACATAGTAGTATCCTGAGTAGCGCGGGACACGTGTAATCCTGTGTGAATCTGCCGGGCCCATCCGGTAAGGCTAAATACTCCCATGAGACCGATAGCGTACCAGTACCGTGAGGGAAAGGTGAAAAAGAACTTCGATAAGAAGAGTGAAATAGATCCTGAACCCATGCGCCTACAAGCGGTCGGAGCATTTTTATGATGTGACGGCGTGCCTTTTGCATAATGAACCTACGAGTTACCGTCACTGGCAAGGTTAATCCTCTTAAGTGGAGCAACCGCAGTGAAAGCGAGCCTTAACAGGGCGTTAAGTCAGTGGTGGTAGACGCGAAACCAAGTGATCTACACTTGTCCAGGATGAAGTTCCGGTAACACGGAATGGAGGTCCGAACCAATAAGCGTTGAAAAAGCTTCTGGATGAGGTGAGTGTAGGAGTGAAAGGCCAATCAAACTTGGAGATAGCTCGTACTCCCCGAAAGGCATTTAGGTGCCGCGTACGATGATTAACGTAAGAGGTAGAGCGACCGATAGGTCAAGAGGGCTTCACCGCCTATCGAGACCTGACGAACTCCGAATGCTTACGCTTTGCAGTCGTGCAGTAAGGGGGCGGGTGCTAAGGTCCGTCCCTCGAGAGGAGAAGAATCCAGACCGTCGTTTAAGGTCCCCAAATTCTGTCTAAGTTAGTCTAACGAAGTCTGGTCCCCATGACAGCCAGGATGTTGGCTTGGAAGCAGCCATTCATTTAAAGAGTGCGTAACAGCTCACTGGTCGAGGGTCCGGGCATGGATAATAATCGGGTATAAGGCAGATACCGAAGGCGCGGGATAGTATTTAAAAAAAGTATCGGTAGGGGAGCATTCCATCGACGTTGAATGATATAGGACAACCATATCTGGAGTTTATGGAAAAAGCAAATGTAGGTATAAGTAACGATAAGGAGGGTAAGATTCCTCCCGCCGTAAGACCAAGGTTTCCCGGGCAATGTCAATCACCCCGGGGTTAGTCGGGTCCTAAGTCTCAGCCGAATGGCGATGGCGATGGTAGAAACGGTTAATATTCCGTTACTGCTTTAATGAGTGATGGGCAGACGAAGAAGTGACACCACCGCGAGGCGACGGAAGTCCTCGTTGAAAGAGTGTAGGAGTTGATGATTGCAGGTAAATCCACAATCAGATCCGAACTTGATAGTATGGTTTTCTCCTCGGAGCGAACCAATAGTGTGGGTAATCCTGCTTCCAAGAAAAATGCTCTAAACATATTGTTAAAGCACCCGTACCGTAAACGGACACACGTAGTCGGGTAGAATATACTAAGGCGTTGAGAGATTCATGGTTAAGGAACTAGGCAAATTGACCCCGTAACTTCGGGATAAGGGGTCCTCATACTGTAATGGTAGTGAGGCGCAGAGAATCGGTCCAGGCAACTGTTTAACAAAAACACAGGGCTGTGCTAACTCGAAAGATGATGTATACAGTCTGACACCTGCCCGGTGCTGGAAGGTTAAGAGGAGAGCTTATTCTTCGGAAGAAGGTTTGAATTGAAGCCCCAGTAAACGGCGGCCGTAACTATAACGGTCCTAAGGTAGCGAAATTCCTTGTCGGGTAAGTTCCGACCTGCACGAATGGTGTAATGATCTGGACACTGTCTCAACCATGATCTCAGTGAAATTGTAGTATCGGTGAAGATGCCGATTACCCGCGATGGGACGAAAAGACCCCGTGAACCTTTACTACAGCTTAGCATTGACCTTGGTCATCCGATGTGTAGGATAGGCCGGAGGCTTTGAAGGGGGTGCGCCAGCACTCTTGGAGCCATCCTTGAAATACGGCCCTTTGGCTGTCTGAGGTCTAACTCGTGATTTACGAGGACATTGTTTGGTGGGTAGTTTGACTGGGGTGGTCGCCTCCAAAAAGCGTAACGGAGGCTTCCAAAAGGGTACCCTCAGGTCGATTGGTAACCGACCTATTAGAGTGCAATGGCATAAGGGTGCTTTGACTGAGAGGCAGACATGCCGACCAGGTAGGAAAACTAGGGCATAGTGATCCGGCGGATGTGTATGGAAACCCGTCGCTCAAAGGATAAAAAGGTACTCCGGGGATAACAGGCTGATCCCCCAAGAGCTCATATCGACGGGGTGGTTTGGCACCCTCGATGTCGGCTCGTCACATCCTGGGGCTGGAGAAGGTCCCAAGGGTTGGGCTGTTCGCCCATTAAAGTGGCACGCGAGCTGGGTTCAGAACGTCGTGAGACAGTTCGGTCTCTATCTATCGCGGGCGTTGGAGTTTTGCGTGGAGCCGTCACTAGTACGAGAGGACCGTGATGGACAGACCTCCGGTTTACCAGTTGTTCCGCCAGGGGCACCGCTGGGTATCCGAGTCTGGTTTGGATAAGCGCTGAAAGCATCTAAGTGCGAAGCCATCCGCAAGATTAGAACTCCTTTGAGGGTCGTTGTAGACGACGACGTTGATAGGGTGTAGGTGTAAAGACAGTGATGTCAAAGCCGAGCACTACTAATTGCCCAAAGCTTTCAGACTAAGATTATTTTCATCCGTTGTGATTTATTTAATCATACATTTTGCTTGTAGATATGTTATTGATATTATAAAGGTATATCAGGCGGTTATAGCGGTGGTGTTCCACCTCTTCCCATTCCGAACAGAGAAGTTAAGCTCCACTTGCGCCGATGGTACTGCAATGCAATGCGGGAGAGTAGGTAGCTGCCTTTTTATTAGAGAGAGTTTAATTGAGTAATCAGTTAGCTCTTTTTTTGTTTGATAGGGTTTTTATAGGATAGTAAATATCTATGTTCTCATATTTTTGCTTGTATCGAAAAGAGGACCTTGAAAGAATTAAAGGAAAGACATCAAGAACACTTATTGAACACTAAATATCTACATATTCCTATTATGCTTGTATCTAAAGAGGATCTTCAAAACATTACGGAAGACAACAAAGAGTATTTTTAAAGGTCAGAGAGGAGATATTAGTCTGTTAGGTACGAATGGACTTAGTGGTTAATGAGTACTTCTTCCCCAAAAGAAAAAGACGTCCTTCCTGTGCATTTATAGAAATCACTTCAGACTAAAGAACTGATGGATAGTTATGCAGAGAACCTTGTATAAGCCAACAAATACAATTTATAAAGCATAAAAGGCTTATCTTAAAGATGTATAGGGAAATGCTCCTTCAATAGAAAAGAATGCCTTACAGGCTAAAAGAAATAGCTAAGGAGATCGACAAATGCCTATTAAAAATAAAAATAAAGGAGGCACCAGTTCATTTATACTGACGACTTTAAGGCTACAAATAGAATCGCTACACAACCTAAATCAACTATAGATCCAACAACCAACGATTTAGAAACCACAAAGAACTTTACTAAAAATCCATATTGAAGCAAAACAAACGGCTTTGTAGTGCAGATAAATGCCTCTTACAATGAATTAAAGTGCACATAGTAAGAATATAAAGGAAACTGCTCAATACGATTTACTCTTCAATAATTTTTAATGAAATGTATTTTTACTTTCTATAAATGAATTATGGATAGTATATAAGGATACAAAAAGACTTTATCCCAGTATTTAGGAAATACTAATTCCTCTTTATGTTTTGAGCATTAGAA